>Ga0233427_10003816_pt1 | contig 12933 bp, 14 predicted proteins | sample SI_118_April2016_5_FD_179885 | JGI IMG/M metagenome (GOLD analysis project Ga0233427, IMG submission 179885) | Seawater microbial communities from Saanich Inlet, British Columbia, Canada - SI_118_April2016_100_MG | ecosystem: Environmental > Aquatic > Marine > Inlet | place: Canada: British...
ATTTGGTAAATCTTCATCAGGAAAATCTATTTTTGCTTCAACATGAGATAATATTTTTAAAAGTTTTTCTCTTAAAAAATTAAATTGATCAGCAGATTTTCCGTTCATAACTTTAATTGCTTGCTGTCTTTGAATTTCAGTTTCAGAAGAAATTAAATCTGCAACGCTCTCAGCTTTAAGCAAATTTATTTTTCCATTTTGAAAAGCAAGCTTTGTAAATTCACCAGGTTCTGCTAAACGACAATTTTCTATTTTTAAGATAGAAGCGTGTAAAGCTTCGATTACAGCCTTGCTTCCATGTACCTGGATTTCAGCCATATCTTCGCCTGTGTAGCTCTCAGGGCCAGGAAACCATAGTATGATACCCTCGTCAATAAGCTCAGAAGTGTTGATTTTATTAATTTTTCTTAATGTTGCTACTCTTGGTTTTGGTGTTGGTTTATTTGTTAAAGATTGCAACACTTTAGCAGAGTCTCGACCGGAAATTCTTACTATAGCAACTCCAGAAATTCCAGGTCCAGTAGAAAGTGCAAATATAGTCATTAAATAATTTTAATTTAACAATTAAAATATATGAATATTTTCTAAATAAAATCAAAATAATTTTTAAATTTTCTGTATTTGTGAATATTTTCTTTCTTGATTGGTGCTATCATTCAAAAGTAATTTGGTAACAATTGACCTTGCTTCTAAAAATTTTTTTTGTGAAATTAAGTATTTTATTCTTTCAAAGTTGCTCAATTTTTTATTTTAAGATGCTAAACATTTTTTCCAAATATTTATCATAATTTTGATTACTATTTACAGAACTGTTGTAAATTGGTTGTCTTGCCTGAGAAATACTAACTGTTTTAATTGGTGTTTTACTATTTTTTTCAGGATTTAAACATTTGTCGTCCCAAGTTAATTCACAAAATTTAAGGATCTTTTTTATTTCAGTTTCTTTATCCTCTACTAGTTTTTCATACTCAACATCATGAATAAAATTAGGAATTCTTTCTTTCCAAAATTTCATGATTTCAGAATAAAGATTATAATATTCTGCAATATCCTCTGCTTTATTGGTCCAATTCATCATGTTAGATGCAAATGTGTTTTTATATAAAGACAAACAATTGTCTTTGGAATTCCTTAAACAATGTAAAACTTTTGAATTTGGAAAAAATAATTTTATTAATCCAATAAATCTAAAATTTTGAGGCGCTTTATCAGTAATTATTTTTTCTTTGAAATTATATATCTTAAAATAATCAAGATATTCTTCAAAAACAATATTTTTTGTTAAACTTTGATGGTCAATGATAATTTGTTTTTGGTACCTGGAGTCATTAACAAAATTTTTTTTTAAAACTTGTTGCAAATAAATTAACTCACCAGCTCCATAAACCTCGCTGTGAGAAGCCACAATCTGTTCTGTTAAAGTTGTACCAGATCTTGGCATACCCAAAATAAAAATGATTTTTTTTTCTTGTGGACTATTATTACAATTGTCAAAATTTATTCCCTCAAAAATTTTGATAATATTTCTTATTGCTTTCTTTTCATGTTCTAAATTTGAGCCTTTTTTTTCAAATTTTAATTGATTAGCTCTATTCAAATAATAGAATGCCTTTTCATAATCTTTTAAATCTTCATAAGATTTCCCTAGTGCATAAGAAATATCAACTTTTTTTTCATAATCAATTTTATTAGTATTCTTATCAATTTCCTCCATTTTTTTTATATGATCAACAGAATCCTTTTTTTCATTTGAATATTTGGTCAACGAGCTTATTAATTTATGTGCGCCAACATGAAATGGATCAATAGAAAGAATTTCTTCAATAACATTTTTTGTTTCATCTATTTTATTTGCACCTTGATATGCCACAGCTAAAGAAAATAAAATTCCAATAGTTGCTATTTTCGAAATTTTTGGTTGTCTTTTAATTATATCATAAGCTTTGTTATAAAGCTCTATGGCTCCGTCATAGTCGTTAACTAAGGTTTTTAAGTTTGCATAATTATTGTATGCATTAATATAGTTTGAATTAATTTTTAAAATTTTTTCATACAAATCTTTAGACTCTTCAAGTTTTCCTAATGCTTTTAGCGAGTTTGCCAAATTATTCATTGCGGCCAAGTTAGAGGGCGCATGTATTAAAGCTTTTTTAAAATATTTTACTGAATTGTTATGCTGAGACAAGCCTTGAAAGGCCATGCCTGTTAAATTTAACAAATAATCATTGTCAGGTATTTTGTTTAATAATTTGTTTGAACCTTCAATTACTTTTTTGAAATTCTTAGCACTAAGATGATTTTTTAAAATTTTAATTTTTTCTAATAAATCCATGAATTATTTGATTGAACATTAAATTCATCTTACGAGGGTTTATTCATTGAATTAAAAAATTCAGCATTATTTTTTGTATCTTTCAGTTTAGAATTTATAAATTCAATTGCATCCATTGTTCCCATTGGAGCAATTATTCTTCTTAACACATTCATTTTTTGAAGATCATTTTTATCAAATAAAAGTTCCTCTCTTCTTGTGCCTGATTTAGTTATATCTATTGCTGGATAAATCCTTTTATCAGCAATTTTTCTATCTAACACGGTCTCACTGTTTCCTGTGCCCTTAAATTCTTCAAAAATAACCTCATCCATTCTACTACCCGTATCAATCAAAGCTGTTGAGATAATTGTTAAAGATCCTCCTTCTTCAATATTTCTAGCAGCACCAAAAAATCTTTTTGGTCTTTGAAGAGCGTTGGCATCAACACCGCCTGTTAAAACTTTTCCAGAACTTGGGATTACAGCGTTATAAGCTCTACCCAGTCTAGTTATCGAGTCTAATAATATAACTACATCTTTTTTATTTTCAGTTAATCTTTTTGCTTTCTCAATAACCATTTCAGCAACAGCTACGTGTCTTTGGGCAGGTTCGTCAAACGTTGAACTTATAACCTCTCCTTTAACAGATCTTTGCATGTCCGTCACTTCTTCGGGACGTTCATCAATTAACAAGACCATTAAATAACTTTCTGGATAATTTTTTGCGATTGAGTTTGCAATACTTTGTAAAATCATGGTCTTACCAGCTTTTGGTGGAGAAATAATTATTGACCTTTGACCCTTCCCAATCGGACTGACAAGATCTATTAATCTTGGAGTTAGATCTTGTTTTTTTTCAATCTTAGTCGTTTCGACTTCCATTACCATTTGTTGATCGGGATAAAGTGGCGTAAGATTTTCAAATGCAATTTTGTGCCTAGCTTTTTCAGGTTCTTCAAAATTGATTTTACTAACCTGTAATAATGCAAAATATCTTTCACCTTCTTTTGGTGCTCTAACTGGTCCCTCAACTGTGTCACCGGTCCTTAATCCAAACTTTCTAATTTGACTAGGACTAACATAAATATCATCGGGTCCTGGTAAATAATTTGACTCCATTGCTCGTAGAAATCCAAACCCATCTTGTAGTAACTGCAAAACACCTGCTCCTGTGATTTCTTCTTTTTCAGCAACTTTTTTTAAAATAGCAAAAAGAATTTCTTGTTTTCTTAGAGTGCTAGCATTTTCTATACCTAATTCTTCAGCTTGAGTAATAAGCTGTTCTGAGGATTTTAATTTTAACTCTTGGATGTTCATGATTTAAATTTTAAGGTGTTTAGAGATAATTTAATATATATACTACAATTCTTATTTCAACCCTAGATTGGCTTAAAAATAACTAAAAAAACAATAAAAATCAGCATTATTGTAGGAACTTCATTAATTATTCTAAAGAATTTGGAAGGTTTAGTATTAGATTTATTTTTCAAAGATATAAGGCATTTACCAAGATAATCATTATAAGCTGACAACAAAATAATCAAAACAATTTTTATTTGCATCCAAAGTTGAAAAAATATTTCTACTCCATTTAAATAGATTAGGACCAAACCAAAAATCCAAGTAAAAATCATTGCGGGACGCATGATGTAATAGAAAAGTTTTTTTTCCATTACTTCAAAAATATCTGTGGCTTCTTTTTTTTCTTTATTCTCAACATGATAAACAAAAATTCTTGGGAGATACAAAAGGCCAGCCATCCACGAAACAACGGCTATCAAGTGTAAACTTTTAAATAATAAATAACTATTCATAATTTAAACATGGGCATTTAACAAATTGATTCGGACATTGTGTCTTTGGAGGAAAAAGCTCTCCATTAAAATTATAATTTTGTTTTTTAATAATTAAATCAGACATTGCCTTTATATAATTTTTATTTGTGCCTAGCGCGGGTACTCTAATATAATTTTTACATCCATTTTTATCAGCTAATTCTTTATACTCTATATCTAATTCAACTAAAGTTTCGGAATGTTCTGATACAAATGCTATGGGGACCAACACAATATGTTTCCCTAATTTTGAGTTTTCTACAATTACATCTTCTGTGGATGGGCCAATCCATTTCAACGGTCCAACGCGACTTTGATAGCTTAATATCCAATCTAAATCTTTAATTTTTAAAGATTTAACAATTTTATCAACTGACTGTTCTACTTGCCATTGATAGGGGTCTCCTTTTTTTATATTTTTTTCTGGCAGGCCGTGTGCAGAAAATATTAATTTAAAATTTTTTAGATTATTTATCTTTTTAATTATTTCTTCTTTATGTGACAAAACGAAATTATCATCCGTAGGATAACAACAGATTGTACTTGTTTTAATTTTAAGATTATTTTTTTTACAAATATTTTTCCATTCCTTTATTGATGAACCTGATGTGGCTGCAGAATATTGTGGGTATAAAGGCATTAATATAATTTCATCTGGATTGAAATTTCTCACATGTTTTATAACCTCCTCTGCTCTTGGATACCAACATCTCATAACGATAAAGCATTTATATTCCGAATTCTCGTCATTATTATTAAGTTTTAGCTCAAGGGCTTTTGACTGTTCTTTTGTTAATTTTAAAATAGGGGATGATCCACCAAGCTCTTTGTATATCTTTTTGGCAGTTGGTGCTCTTCTATACGATATTAATTTAGCCAAAGGATATCTAAAAATAGTAGGTAAGTTTAATATTGCCGGATCATTAAAAAGATTAAATAAAAATGGTTCTACATTTTCTAATTTATCGGGACCCCCTAGATTAAAAAGAATTACAGCTTTTTTCATTAATAGTCTTTTACTACGTTTACTAAAAACTCAAACATATTAGGATCTGTTTCAGGCAAAACCCCGTGTCCTAAATTAAAAATGTAAGGGTGATCTTTAAAAATGTTTAAATATTTTGTAGCTTCTTTTTTTAAAGTTAGTTTATCTGTAAGTAATATCTTGGGATCAAGCCCACCTTGAATTGGAATTTTTATATCATGTAAAATTTTTTTTGGATCAACATTATAATCAATACCAACTGCGTCTGGTTTAACAATATCACAAAATTCTTTATAATTTTTAATCTCTCTTGGAAAACAGATTACTGGCGTGTTTAAAGATTTAACATAATTAACCAGGTTTAGAGTGGGTGAATAAATATAATTAGGTAAATCTTTTTCTTCTAATAAGCCCGCCCAGCTATCAAATATTTGTATTACATTTGCACCATTATCAATCTGATTCTTAATGTGTATTTTTAAAAACTTCTCTAAAATTACTAAAATTTTTTTTATTAAAAAGTTATCTTTAAAAAAATTCTCCTTCACGTTTTTTTTAGGAGATTGTTGATTAATAATATAAACTAGCAAAGTCCAGGGTGCACCTACAAAACCTATTATATTTTTATTTTTAACTATATCGCTTGTGCTTACTTTTTTAATTGCTTTATAAACTGGAGTAATTTTTTGAACAAAATCAGTCTCATTTAATTTAGACATTTCATTTATATTTACTTTTCCAAGTTTAGGTCCAAAGCCTCTTTCAAACTCAACTTTTTGATTCAAACCATACGGTAACATTAAAATATCAGAAAAAATTATTGCAGCATCTAAATTAAATCTTTGTAGTGGTTGTAAAGTAATTTCAGTTGATAAATTTTCATTCAGACATAAATTTATAAAATTTGGATTTAATTTTCTTATTTCTCTAAATTCAGGTAGATACCTACCAGCTTGTCTCATTATCCAAATTGGATTAATTTTTGTATTTTTTTTTATTATTACTTCGTGAAGAGGGGTCATATTTAAATAGTATATATATTTATTGTATTAGTAGTATGTGTTGTGAATAAAGATGATTAATTTTTATTAACATTATATTAACATTTTAATAACATTCTAATCTTATTAATATTGTTTAAAATGAAGCTTTTTGTAACTTTGTTAACTTTGGTGTATATTTTAATGATGTTGTTTAATTATGTTAATAAATCCCTTATTTTACAACAATAATTAAACAATTTTTAAATTGTGTAAATTTATTAAAATAATACAAATTTATTAACAAAATATTCATGAGTAATACATACCAGATTTATTTAATCTCTGATTCTACGGGTGAAACTTTGGACAGGATATTTTTAGCACTAAAAGCTCAATTTAAAAATATTGAATATAAAATTCACTCATATTCATTTACAAGAACTGAAAATCAAATTCTCAAAATTTTAGAAGACGCAAAAAAAAATGATAATTCTGTTATTTTATACACAATAGTAGATAATAATTTAGCCAAGTATTTGGCTAACGTTAGTGATGAAAAAAAAATACCATGTTTCGGAGTATTAGGAAATTTAATCTTAAATTTTTCTAAAATATTAAATCAAAAAGCTTCACACGAACCAAGTGGACAACACGTACTCAATGAGGAATATTATGATAGAATTGAAGCAATTCAATTCACAATGAATCATGATGATGGAAATTTAGCAAACGAAATTGAGAAATCTGACATTATTTTAGTTGGAGTAAGCAGAACAAGTAAAACACCCACCTCGATTTATCTTGCTAATAAGGGTTTTAAAACCTCGAATATACCACTAGTTAATGAGAACTCATTACCAGAAAAATTAAAAAAAAACCCACAAAGAACTTGTGTGGTCGGTTTAAACACAGAACCAGGAAGATTAGTTGATTTAAGAAAGAACAGAATGAACTCATTAAAAGAAACAGAAAATAAAAATTATACAGATATCGAAAATATAAAAAGGGAAATAATAGATGCTAAAAAAACATTTAAAAAATATAATTGGCCTGTTATTGATGTTACGAGAAAATCAGTTGAAGAAACGGCTGCTTCAATAATAAAAATACACGAAATATATACAAACAATGTTAAATAAAATTATTCTTGCATCAAAAAGCAAAGTTAGAAAAGAAATATTAGATAAAAACAATATACCCAATCAAATTGAACATTCAAATGTCGATGAAGACGTTATAAAAGAGAGTTTAATCAAAGAAAATGCTACGCCGGATGTTATTTCAAAAAATTTAGCTGAACTCAAAGCTAACAAAGTTAGTCAAAAACTAACAAATCAAATAGTCTTAGGAGCAGACAGTGTAATTGATTTAGGTGGTGAATTAATATCTAAACCCGAAAACAGGGAAGAGGCTTTCAGAATTTTGAAAAAACTGAATGGTAAGAAACATTATTTGGTTAGCTCAGTTTGTATCTCTAAAAATGGATCAATGATTTGGAATTATACAGACAAAGCCTCTCTAACAATGAAAAATTTTTCTGATCAAGATTTAAAGACATACTTATCAAAAATAACAGACGCAGCTTTGTATGCTTATAATGTATATCAAATCGAGGGAGAGGGAAAAAATTTATTCCTAAGCATAGAGGGTGACAGAGACACAATAATGGGTCTTCCAATTAAAAAATTAAAAAAATATCTACAAAGTATATGATGAAAAAATATTTAGTAATTGGAAATCCAATAGAACATTCGCTATCTCCTTTACTCCATAACTTTTGGATTAATGAAAATAAAATTAATGCTATTTATGAAAAAAAAAAATTAAATGAAGATGAAATTGAAGGCTTAATTTTAAAGGTTAAAAAAAAGGAAGTGCATGGTATTAACATTACAGTGCCCTATAAAAAAAAAATTATTCCTTTTCTTGATGAATTGAGTTTTGAAGCTAAAAGCACACAGTCAGTTAACACTATATATTTAAATAATAATAGAATTATTGGTCACAATACAGATATTGATGGGTTTGAAATTGGTATGAAAAATTTCCAATCATATATCACCAAAAAAAAGGTTTTAATATTGGGAGCGGGTGGTGTGGTGCCATCAATAATTTTTGCATTAAATAAAATGAAAGTTTCTGAAATAATAATTAGCAATAGAACTATAAAAAAAGCTGAAGATTTAAAAAATTTTTTCAAAAATTTACATATTATAGAATGGGGTACCATTCCAAAATTTGATATGATTATCAACGCAACAAGTGTAGGTCTAAATCAAGATGATCAAATCAATTTGGATTTTTCTAGTGTGAAAAAAAATAAATTATTTTATGATGTAATTTACAATCCTAGTGAAACCAATTTCTTAAAAAAAGGAAAAAAGTTAGGAAATAAGACAGAAAATGGTAAACTAATGTTTATATACCAGGCATCTTCTGCTTTTAATTTATGGCATCGAATTAAGCCAAGAATTAATAAACAAGTAATAAAACTTTTAGACCAGTGATTAGAATAGGTATTTTAGGAGATATAGGATCCGGAAAAAGTTATGTTGCAAAAAATTTTGGTTACCCAGTTTTTAATGCAGATTATGAAGTTGGTAAATTATATAAAAAAAATAAAAAAATTTTTAATAAGTTAAAAAAAATTTTACCAAAGTATTTTCATTCATTTCCGATAAATAAAAAAGAAGTTTCTAGAGCAATATTGGCTAATAAAAAAAATTTAAAAAAAATCATAGATATTATCCACTTAGAAATTAAAAAAAAAACAAATACATTTTTAAAAAAAAACAAAAATAGAAAAATTGTAGTTTTAGATATACCTCTTTTGTTAGAGAATAAAATTAATAAAACCAATGATGTTTTGATATTTGTTCAATCCAAAAAAACAGATATTTTGAAAAGATTAAAAAAAAGAGAAAACTTTAATCATAAACTATTTATTAAGTTCAAACATATTCAGCTTCCACTGAAATATAAAAAAAAGAAATCGCATTTTATTATTAAAAATGATTTTAGTAAAAGTGCTGTCAAAATAGCTATAAAAAATATTTTAAAACAAATTATATAAATGAAAGAGATTATACTAGATACAGAAACAACAGGTTTATCAGTAAGAGATGGACATAGAATTGTTGAAATTGGTTGTATTGAGTTAGAAAATTTAATTCCAACTAAAAAAAGGTTCCATTGCTATTTAAATCCTGAGAGGAAAGTATCTGAAAAAGCTCTGCAAGTTCACGGTTATACTGATGAATTTTTGGCCCAACAAAAAAAATTTAATGAAGTAGGAGATCAATTTTTAGATTTTATAAAAAATAAAAGACTAATAATTCATAATGCAGAATTTGACTTAACACATTTAAATAATGAACTTTCTATATTGGGTAAAAAAAAAATAGATAATGAAGTAATTGATACATTATCGTTAGCCAGAGATAAGTTTCCGGGTTCACCAGTTAGTTTAGATGCTCTTTGTAAAAGATATAGAATTGATAATTCAAAAAGAGTTCAGCATACAGCGTTAATTGACTGTGATTTGTTAGCTAAAGTTTATATTAATTTGATTGATCAAAAAGAACCAACTTTAGATTTTAAAAATAAAGAAGATGGAATTAAAAAAAATAATAGTTTAGATACGCCTCACTTTAAAAAAATCGTCACTCCAACACAAGAAGAGCTAAAAAAACACAAAGAATATCTAAAAAATAGTTTAAAAAAAAATTTTTTTAATTAAATCTTTGATTATAAAGCTTTTCAAAATCTATTTTTTTTTCGAATTTAATTCCTGGATATCCAGAATTATGAATAAGATCTAAAAAAGATTTTTCTAAATATGGATAAATTTCTATTTGAACGTCACACAATATAATTTTTTCGAGTTCTTTTTTTTCTTTAATTTCATCAGCAACTTTAATAATTGTTGAAAAATTTATTTCGAAGTGGGATTTTTTCGAACTTTCTTCCTTATCTTCAAATTTTAATAAAGTATTTATTTCGATCATTTTATTTTTTAATGCCTTTGAATTTATATCTATACCAAGTTGGTATTTGGAAATACGATCTTTGACAAAAATATATGTTTCAATATCTGGTGTTTCACTAGACATATCTTTTATATATTTTCCTAAAATTTTATATTTTTCTGTCATTGTCATCCTCTATATCTTCAAAGTCCCCATCTATAAAATTATTTTCTTTAGCCTCCTTATGTTTAAATTTTTTTGAAAGTACATTAAAAAAAAATCTTCGACTAATTGGGAAAATTAGTAAAAATCCTAAAATATCTGTTACAAATCCTGGAATAATTAAAAGTAATGCTGCAAACGCAATAGCGGCACCAGATATCATCTCATAAGTTGGTGGTTGATTTTTGCTTAATTGTATAAATCCTGATTTTAAGGTATTTAATCCCTCATATTTAGCATAGTAAATACCCACTATGGCTGTAGTAAAAATTAGTAAAATTGTTGTAATTGCTCCCACTTGAGAGCCAATTTTAATCATAAGATAAATTTCAACCGCTGGCACTAAAATTATTGACAATAAAATTGGATTCATTTGTCTTTAATCTAAATTGCTAGTTGAAATTAATCAACATAGTAATTACTATAGATCTATGAATTACAGTTTTGAGTACATTGATATAATTTTATTGGCAATGATTGCTGGGTTTATTTTTTTAAGATTGAGAGGAATTCTCGGAAAAAGAACAGGTTTTGACGGGAAAGCACCGCCACAATTTGAGGAAGTCTTGAATAAAGTGAAAACAAACAAAATAACTAAAATTAACGAAAGTTTTGATGATATTGCCAAAAAAGAATTTTTAAAAGGTGCGAAGATTGCTTATGAAACGATTATTACAGATTTCAGTGATAATGATAATAAAATAATTGATAGCAAACCACTTCTTAATAAAGAGATTTATAATCAATTTAACGATGCACTAAATGAAAGAAGCAAAAGAGGCCATTATGCGGAAATTACTTTTATAGGTATAAATTCTGCAGATATTAAGGAGCATAAAAAAATAGATAAAACTTTAAATGTTACTGTAGATTTTGTTGCAGAAGTAATCACTTGTATTAGGGATAAGGATAAAAAAATTGTATCTGGTGATCCGGAAAAAATAAAGAAAATTTACGATACATGGATTTTTTCAAGAGATATGACATCAACCAATCCTAATTGGCAACTAATAAATATACTAACTTAATTGAATAACAATCTTCCAGATAAAGATAAAAAAGATTGGCAAGAATTTATTGAAGGTAAAGAAAAATTACCAAATAAAGATGTAAAATATCAAAAAAAAACAATAATCAAAATAAGATCAATTGATTTACATGGATTTACATTAGAACAAGCCAATAAAACTATCACAGAATTTATTCAAAAATCTTATTCAGAGAAAATAAATAAATTAATAGTGGTGACCGGTAAAGGTCTTCACTCCCAGAATGAAAAAGATCCCTACATTTCAAAAGACTTAAGTATTTTAAAATATTCTGTTCCTGAATTTATTTCAAATAATAAAAATTTAATGAATATAATATATGAAATGCAAGATGCTAAAATAGAAGATGGCGGAAGTGGAGCTTTTTATATTATTTTAAAAAAAAAAATATCTACAAAATAAATTTTGAAAGATCTGTATCTTTTACTAAGTTATCTAAGTTTTTATTAATATATTCCTTATTGATGACAATTTTTTCACCAGATCTATCAGTTGCAGTAAAACTTATTTCATCTAAAATCTTTTCAATAATTGTATGCAATCTTCTTGCACCAATGTTTTCGACTGTAGTATTTACTTCAGATGCAATATTTGCAATTGTATCAATACCATCATCAGAAAATTCAAGCTCAACGTTTTCAGTTTTTAAAAGAGCCACATATTGTTTAATTAGACTAAAGTCAGGTTCCCTCAAAATTCTTTTAAAATCATCACTAGTCAACGCTTCTAGCTCTACTCTTATAGGCAATCTTCCCTGAAGTTCTGGAAGTAAATCGGATGGTTTAGCAAGTTGAAAAGCACCAGAAGCAATAAATAAAATATGATCAGTTTTAATAGGACCATGTTTAGTATTAACTGTAGTTCCCTCAATCAAAGGCAATAAATCTCTTTGTACACCTTCACGAGAAACGTCTCCTCCAACTCTATCAGTTCTTGCAGAAATTTTATCTATTTCATCTAAAAATACTATTCCATTATTTTCAGTAGATATTTTTGCAGCTTTAATAATTTTATCTTGTTCAATTAATTTATCAGATTCATCATTAATTAATATTTCATGAGACTCTTTTACTGACATTTTTTTTTTTACTTCTTTATTTCCCATTGATTTTCCTAGCATCTCACCTATGTTAATCATGCCTACATTTGCACCAGGCATTCCAGGGATTTCAAAAGAAGTGTTACTTGATCCTGAGTCATTGACGGCTATCTCAATTTCATTGTCATCAAGATCTCCATTTCGAAGTCTTTTTCTAAAACTTTCTCTTGTTGCTAAGCTTGCTTTTTTACCTACTAAAGCATCCAAAACTTTTTCTTCTGCTAATTTTTGAGCTTGAGTATGAACTTCTCTTCTCATTTTTACTTTTTCCATCGAAATAGCAATTTCAATTAAGTCCCTTATTATCTGCTCTACATCTCTCCCAACATAACCAACCTCAGTGAATCTTGTAGCCTCAACTTTGACAAATGGAGCTTCAGCAAGTTTTGAAAGTCTTCTTGAAATTTCAGTTTTTCCAACTCCTGTTGGTCCAATCATTAAAATATTTTTAGGCAAAACTTCATTTTTCATTTCACCCA
>Ga0233427_10003817_pt1 | contig 12929 bp, 13 predicted proteins | sample SI_118_April2016_5_FD_179885 | JGI IMG/M metagenome (GOLD analysis project Ga0233427, IMG submission 179885) | Seawater microbial communities from Saanich Inlet, British Columbia, Canada - SI_118_April2016_100_MG | ecosystem: Environmental > Aquatic > Marine > Inlet | place: Canada: British...
GAAAGCGTGCGCACCGAGCAGGGCGCGATGATCATCCCCCTGGTCTGAAACGAACCGCTGGAGATTGCCGCGCCCAGATCGGCGACGGGATAAACCTTGTCGGCCAGCTTTCGCACGGCTTCGGGCTTGATTTCGGTTTCATAGGCCAAGGTCACTTCGGCAGTTTTGGTCATGACCAGGTGGGCCTCGATCGGGGTCTCGGCCAGCGCCTGCAAAAGACGGACACCCAGGATCACGCCGGATGCGCCACTGATCCCCACAATCAGGCGTTCAGGATTCGCCATCAGCGTTTCACCTCCCTATAATATTTCGACCGAGCCGGGCGTTCGCCGGTGTCAAGCAGACGGAAGTCCCGGGGTCGCCAGGCTCGTGGTTGGACCATAATCCGGAGGCGTCAATGAGCGAAACTGTTGATTTGACTGAGCTTGAAACGCGGCATGCCGCACTTGAACAGGAAATCGACTCCGAGTCGCATCGACCTTTGCCTGACCAGACACACCTGACTGAACTCAAACGTGAGAAACTCAAGGTCAAGGAAGAGATGGCCCGCACCGCGGGCGACCTCGCGTTGGCCTGACTTTCCGGGCCTTTCGGCCCGGACGACATAGCGGCTACTCTGCGGTCACGTCGCCATCCGCGCGACCATCGCCGTTGTACTGTGGCCATCTGCAAGTTCGGCCAGGACTACCTCGCCGCCGTACCCTTGCACCTCTTTTGCACCGACCACCTCGTCGATCGTGTAGTCGGCGCCTTTCACCAAAACATCCGGGCGCAGGCTTTCGATCAGCGCCAGCGGTGTTTCGTCCTCATAGACCACGATGACGTCGACATCGGCCATCGATGCCAGCACCTGTGCCCGTGACATCTCGTTCTGAACTGGACGCTCCGGACCTTTCAACAGCCGCACGGAGTTGTCGCTGTTGAGCCCCACGACCAGCCGGTCGCAATGGCTGCGTGCCTGTCGCAGCAGCGAAACATGACCCGGGTGCAGCAGATCGAAACAGCCATTGGTGAAACCGACCCTCTTGCCCTGGTTCTGCCAGCGCCGCACCAGGTCGTGCGCTGCTGCGCCGGAGACGACCTTGGTTTCGTTGCTGGTGAATTCCTGGCTGTGGAGCGCCCGGTGGAGGTCTTCGAGATCGACCACGGCCGTGCCGGTTTTGCCCACGACAATGCCGCCGGCAAGATTCGCGAGCTGTGCGGCGATCGTGGGGTCGAGGCCTCGCCCCAGAGCGGCGGCAAAGGTCGCGACCACTGTGTCGCCGGCGCCCGAGACGTCATAAACCTCGCGTGCCTCTGCGGGCAGATGGACCGCGTTGCCGTCGCTGTGGACCAGCGACATGCCGTCGGCACTGCGTGTGACCAGAAGAAAATCCGCCTCGGCATCGCCCATCACGCGGGTCGCGGCTGACACGACTTCCTCGTCAGTCTCGGCCATCATCCGCGCTGCCAGCGAAAGCTCGCGCCGGTTTGGCGTCAGCACCGTTGCCCCGCGATAACGCGCGAAATCATGGCTCTTGGGGTCGACAATCACCGGGACCTCGGCGTCGCGCGCCGCCCCGATCAGGGCTTCGACCACCTCTGAGGTCAGAACACCTTTGGCATAATCGGAAAGGACCAGGGCGCTTACACCCTCCAGTTCGGTCGCCACGATATCGATGATGCGCGCCTGTGTGGCCTCATCGACCGATCGCTCGGTCTCGCGGTCCGCGCGCAGCAATTGCTGGCCACCGGCGACATATCGCACCTTGGTCGTGGAACGTCGGCCACGTTCGACCAGAAGATAGGGTTCGACCCTTTCTTCCTCGGCGACCATCTCGATCAGGTCGCGTCCGATCTGGTCATCGCCGACCACCGCGACGAAACAGACCTCCGCACCCAGTGCGAGCAAGTTGCGAACGACATTGCCGGCGCCGCCCAGCATCGACTCTTCGGCGCCGACACGGATTACCGGCACCGGCGCTTCGGGCGAAATCCTCTCAACCTCGCCATAGACAAAGCGGTCGAGCATCAAGTCGCCGATTACCATCACATTCGCGCCGCTCAGTGCGTCGATTGCGGAAGAGAGGTCAGTTGGATCAGTCATCATTCCACCGGGTCATCATGCACTAACTGAAGCTCTTGAAGCACGACGTCAAGGCATGGTGAAGGGCCTGAGGCAGGCGAATCGTGATCTGGACGGTTTTCGTGAGTTCTGTCGTCATTGGCAGGGGCAGGCATCCTGCCGTGGCAACTTCGGATGGCCAGCCCGGGTGGCTGTTAGATGTCGACCTTGTCGAAGCCGAACTCGGTGATGGTATCCAGCCCCAGGAAGCTACCGTCATCGACGCCAACTTCTTGCGCGATGATCTCGTTCAACTTCGTGTTCATCGTCATGACGAGGCTGCTGTTGGTCTCGATATCTGCTGCCAGGTTCACGGTTTCATCAGGATCATTGGCATGGTCGAACAACTCCAGGTCATTGACCGCGGTGAGCTGCTCGAGTGTTTCGGGCGTGTTGTGCTGGAGCGGCGCGAAATAGCGGCTGAACTTGTAGCGGCCATCGAACATGGTGCGGATCGCACCGCGTTTGTTCGCCAGGTCAGGCTTCAGGCCGATCCGGTTGGTTTCCCTGGCTCCTTCGACGGGCCCAGCTTGGCGACCAGGCGCATCGCCCCAAGCGTAAAGTCAGGATCGATGTAGGAGAACATGTTGTAGTTGAAGAGCGTTGCTTCGCGCACGGCGTTCACGCCAGCCGTTCCCGGACTGCTCAGCAGGCCCGAGAGGTCCTGACCCTTGAGTGGCTCGAGCATCTCGGATTTAGTCACTTCGTCACCGCCGGCCATGGAGACCAGCGTGGGGACAAGGTCCAGGTGGCTGGTGAGTGCAGCGCAGGACTAGCCGCCGCCGACATCGGGATGAACGACGTGCATCGGGACATGGTTCTGTTCGCGATAGGCATCGGTGCCTTTGCCGTGCATGCGATGCGCGCCGGCCAGTTCGCCGTGATCCGAAGTGCGGACAATGATGATGTTGTCCATCATGCCGGTCGCTTCGAGCTCGTCGATGATCGAGAGAATGTGGCGGTCGCAGTCCTGGATACAGTTCAGGTAATAGTTCTGCAGCCGTTCCCAACGGTCGTCCTCGTTCGGGAACTGCCCGACAAGGCCTGCACGTGCGGTCTGAAAATCGTGATGCGTCGGCGGGCGGTTGTCGCCGTCCCAGGATTGTTTACGCGATTCCGGCAACGGCAAATCCCATTCCTGTTCATAGAGGCCATAGCGGGGAGCATGGGCAATTCTTCCCTCGGGCAACCCGACACTCTGCACGGGTTCGCCGGGGCGGTCTGTGTTGAACATCATCACGTCGTGGGGATTGACCAGATTGACGGCCAGGAACCAAGGTTGTCCGGCCTCGTTGAGAGTTTTTCCCCGGCTCCGCATCCAACTTTTGCTGAAGGCAGCAATCCATTCGTCGTTGAGATAACCGCCCAGCGTATGGTCGATGATGTCCCCGATTCCGGTGTAGTCGGAGAAACCATAGGACCCCAGAAGCTCGCGTCCGATCAACTCGGGCGGTGCCATCGGGTCGACATCCTCCAGCGCGGCGTTCAGGTGGAACTTGCCCTGATAGGCCGTGTAATAGCCGAGGTCGCGCAACATGTGGCCGATGACCAGAGAAGGTTCATCTGAGCGAGTGTCAGGCCGCTGGCGGCCAGAAAGTCCCGCCGCGTCGGGGCCCAGGGGCGGTTGCGCTCGTTCTTCGACATGATCGTTTTCCCGGTACTGTCGCGCACATCTCGTGCTGTCGGGATGATAGTAAGCAGTGCGTGAGGCGCCGATATGCGTTTCTTGCCAAACGTGTGGGTGCTGGGAATGATTCTGGCTTGGAAGGGAGGCTAACCGATGCATGGGGTCGTCCCCTCAATGGTCATACCGATCTCGGGCATCGAAACGATGCAGGAAGGGGTCAAGGGCGCCGACGTCGAACCCACGCAGATCACGTCGGGTGCATTGACGGGATCGCTGACCTTTGCAGACCTGAGCGGTGGCATGCTCAGCGTCGGCAGGTTGCATGGTGATGTCCGGATCAGAGGCCCGCTGTCCGATGAACACCTGACCCTTGGAATGCTGATTAAGGCGACAGGCAGGACGATGCTCTGGTCCGCAGAGGCTCAGGCGGGTACGGCGTCGGCGATCCCGGCCAAGCAGTCGCATGAATCGGTTTTCATGGGAGACTGCGTCTATGCAGCGCTGGCCATTCCCTATGACAGGATCCTTGCGCTGGTCGACTCTCGAGAACTGCGCATTGCGCATGACTTCTGGGACACCATGGGCATTTACGGCGCCCCGCAATCAGACATTAATGCGCTGACGACACTCACGACTGCGGTGTCGGATCTGGCGACCCGGCGTTCCCCCGTTCTGGCAACCCTGAGCGCAAGGGAAGCCATGCTTGATGATTTGCTGGATGGCTTTCTTGAATACCTCACTCACACGACCCACCAGCCCCATCAACTCCAGGTTTGCGGCAACCATGTTCACACCATGATTCACGATGCGGAGGATTATCTGCGTACCCATCTTGATCGCCCTGTGCGTATGGCCGAGCTCTGCATTGCACTTGGCACATCGGAACGCAGCCTGCACAGGTTGTTCAAGAGCATTGTGGGTCTTCCACCGGCCGTCTATCTGCGCATGTGGCGTCTCTCGCAGGTGCGCCGTGCCTTGCTGGGGTTGTCACCCCGTTTGCACTCCGTCACGGACGTCGCCCTTCATTTCGGCTTTTGGGAGCTTGGCCGCTTTGCGCAGCAGTATCGGGCGCTGTTCGGAGAACGCCCGTCGCAGACCTTGCAGCGTGCCGGAGAAGCAGAAATACCGGGGTTGCGGACCCCGGTTTTCGCCTAGCCCCGATTGTTGTCGAACTTTGCGCGCTGCGCCTGGCCTCTGGTGCTTCGGGCGTCGTCCGTTCAACACCGAAAGCGGTCAACCTCCAGATCACAGATAACCAGACGCGTACTCCAAGCAGGGCTGCATTGGCGGAAGAAAGGTCTGTGATCCCGGTCGTTGCTGGCCTTGGGCTGATCAGGTTTAGATAGGCGTGCTCAACGGCAAACCGTCACGCATGTTACCCTCTGTTACACAATCGGCATCGTCGTGTTGCACTGGATGTCCATATGCTTTGAACAACAGCCCGGATATCCAGAAGCCATCCGGGAATGCAGAACGCAGAACCACGCGAGTGGGCACAACTCCTGAAGGGGTCCAGGAGGTGCGCAGCATCAAACGACCCGGATACTGGAACAGACAATGCAGACCAATTTTGCAGACATGGTGGGAACCACCGAATCCTTGATCGCAGGCCATATTCTGGCCGCCGCCGCGCACGCGGAGGTGGTTTCTGAACTCGACAGCCTGACGCCTGCCCTGAACGAAGCTGCTGGCCCCAAGACAGACGCAAGTGCGTTTGCAGGAACCGGTTACATCGATATCTGTGGCTGGATCCAGAATGAATCTGATCAGGTCAGCGCTGCATCTGGCGGGCCGATATCGACCTTTTTCGGATCTTGCATCACACAAGAGCCGATGGCTGCCTCGGGCGGTCCAACATCGGGCTTTCCCTGTATGTGAATAGACGGGTTTCCGAGCGCATGGCGGTTCTGAAAGGGACCGCCATGTGTCGCTTTAAACGCTGGTGTTGAGTCTCACGCCTTGGATTCGTTGCGAATCCTTGAGCTCTCACCCCTTCGCTCCTAACGTTGACGACGTTACGTGACCGGAGAGAAAACATGAGCCAGCAGTTTGAAGAAGCCTATCGCTGTTCGCTGGCGGACCCGTCTGAATACTGGGCTGAGCTTGCCGAGGGGATCGGCTGGACCAAACGCTGGGACCGGGTGCTGAATGACGACAACCCGCCGTTCTATCGCTGGTATGAAGGTGGGGAGACCAATACCTGCTGGAACGCCGTCGACCGCCATGTCGACAACGGCCGTGGTGCGCAACGCGCACTGATCTGGGACAGCCCGATTACCGGCAAACAGAAGACCTATACCTATCTGGAACTCAAGGACGCGGTCGCTATCTTCGCCGGGGTTCTGTGCAACCACGGTGTCGAAAAGGGCGACCGGGTGCTGATCTACATGCCTGCTGTGCCCGAAGCCGTGATCGGCATGCTGGCCTGCGCCCGGATCGGTGCGATCCATTCGGTCGTGTTCGGCGGTTTCGCTGCGGCCGAGGTCGCCAAGCGCCTGGATGACGCCACGCCCAAGGTGCTGCTGACCGCTTCCTGCGGCATCGAACCCGGCCGGATCATTCCCTATCTGCCGATCCTGAACGATGCCTTCGCGATCGCCGGCCACGTGCCCTCGGCCGTGATTTCCCTGGCGCGCGAGGAGCAGGCAGGCGAGCTCAAGCCCGGACGCGATCACGACTGGCGTGAAGAGGTCGCCCGGGCCAACCCGGTCGACTGGGTGCCGGTCGCTGCGACCGATCCGCTCTATATTCTCTATACCTCCGGCACGACCGGCAAACCCAAGGGCGTGGTGCGCGACAACGGCGGCCACGCGGTTGCCATGAACTGGTCGATGAAGGGTGTTTATGACATGGACCCCGGCGATTGCTGGTGGGCGGCCAGCGATATCGGCTGGGTCGTGGGCCACAGCTACATCGTCTATGCCCCGCTGATCCACGGCAACACGACGATCATGTTCGAAGGCAAACCGGTGGGCACGCCCGATGCCGGTGTCTTCTGGCGGGTCATCGCCGAACATGGCGTCAAGGCGCTGTTCACCGCGCCGACCGCCTTTCGCGCGATCAAGAAGGAAGACCCCAGGGGTGAATTCATCGGCAAGCACGATCTCTCGCGCTTCGTCACCCTGTTCCTGGCCGGTGAAAGGGCCGATCCCGACACCATTCAGTGGGCCGAAAAGATGCTCGATCGTCCGGTGATCGACCACTGGTGGCAAACCGAAACCGGTTGGGCGATGGCGGCGAACTGTCTGGGCCTGGGCCGCTTCCCGGTGAAATACGGTTCCCCGACCAAGCCGACCCCTGGCTATGACATCGACATCCTGGGCGATGACGGCCAACCGGTGCCTGACGGCGAGATCGGTGCGATCTGCGTCAAGCTGCCACTGCCGCCAAGCGGCCTGCCGACCCTGTGGAACAACGACGAGGGTTACATCGAAAGTTACATGGCCGATTATCCCGGTTACTACAAAACCGGCGATGCCGGGATGTATGACGAGGACGGCTACATCTACATCATGAGCCGGACCGACGACCTGATTAACACCGCCGGCCACCGCCTCTCGACCGGCGCGATGGAAGAGGTCCTCTCCAAACATCAGGATGTCGCCGAATGCGCCGTGATCGGCGTTGCCGACCAGCTCAAGGGCCAGGTCCCGGTCGGCTTCATGGTGCTCAAAGCCGGTGTGAACCGAGAGCACCAGGAGATCGTCAAGGAAGTCGTCGCGATGGTCCGCAACGATATCGGCGCAGTCGCCAGCTTCCGCCAGGCCACCGTGATCGATCGCCTGCCCAAGACCCGCTCAGGCAAGATCCTGCGCAAAACCATGCGCCAGATCGCCGACAGCGAAGACTTTGCCACGCCGCCCACGATTGACGACCCGGCGATCTTGGATGAGATCAGGGAAGCGCTGAAACCGCTGGGGTATGCGGGGGGGTAGGACGAACGCAACATGGCTTTCAACAAAAAAACCTATCGCTCGAGAACCTGGGTTTTTCTTGTCACGGTAGCGACCATTCTCATCGGCGTCCGATTGCTCTGGGAAGGGATCGCCTATCTGAACGGGTCCGTGGGGATGCCAAACTGGGTAAGCCTCCCTCTAGTTGCCGCGTTGGCAGGATTGGTCGTGTGTGCTTTGCATGTGTATCGAGAGCGGGCCAACTTGAATGCCGAAGTACTGAAGCTCTCTCTGATTTTGATACTGCCGCTGACGATCGAGTTTCTGGTGCTGGGTCTGATCATCGATGAGGTCGATGAGCTCGGTGGTTTGGCGATGTTCGCAATGTTCATCGGCCTGATGATTCTGTCGGTTGGGCTCGTCTTTGCGGCATTTTATGCGTTTACGGAGATCAAGGCGCGAAAACGGCCTTGGCTAGACGATCGAGCGCTTTAGCAGCAATGAATGAGCGGTCATTCCGCCGCCGGATACGTACCAGCCGAATTTCCGGTTTGGCGTGGTCGCCGACCTTTTGTCACGGGCGAAGCCGCAAAGGACACCTGATGCAGAAGATTTCTCCCGAGAACATCACCACCTACGAGACCGACGGCATCGTCTGTCTGCGCCAGGCGTTTCCACTCGAATGGATCGACTTCCTGCGCGACGCCGTCGAGGTCGCGATGAACGATCCCGGCCCTTATGCCGAGGAATACGCCAAACCGGGTGGCGGGCGGTTCTTTGGTGATCTGGAACTGGCGCAACGCCACGAAGCCTTCATGCAGTTTACGCTGGAATCACCGGCGGCCGAGATCGCCGGGCGCGTGATGGGCTCCAAACGGATCAACTTCTTCTACGACCAGCTCCTGGTGAAGGAGCCGGGCGCGAACGAACGCACACCCTGGCATCAGGATCTGCCCTATTGGGCTGTTGCGGGCCGTCAGGTCTGCTCGATCTGGCTGCCGCTTGACCCCGTGACGAAAGAGACCTGCGTCGAATACGTCGCGGGCTCCCATGCCTGGCCGGAGTTCAGCCCCTATCATTTCGCCGATGGTTCGCCCTACGCAGGAACGGGTCTCGCCGCGCTTCCCGATATTGAGGCTGAGCGCGACAATCACCGCATTGTCAGTTTCGCGCTGGAGCCGGGTGACTGCCTCGTCTTCCAGGCGATGATCGTGCATGGCGCACCGCCCAACCTAAGCCCGTTTCGTCGCCGTGCACTGGCGACCCGCTGGACCGGCGATGATGCCCGTTACTGCGTCCGTCCCGGCGAAGTCGGTATCCCGACCGAGGACCCCGGCCTCAAACACGGCGACATCATGGATTGCGAGCGTTTTCCCGTCGCCTGGCGCGCCTGACACACGCTCCGAACTGATCCCCAGCGAAGGCTGGGGTCCATAATCCCGGTGTTCAATGCAAGGCGTGGAGTCGTTCAGGGTTCACGAAGCAAAGGGCGACCAGAGCACGGCGCGATCCATGTACGTTGGTGCGTATGGACCCCAGCCTTCGCTGGGGATCAGGTCGGTAAAATTGTCCGGTTCGTCAGGTGTGGAACAGGCGGCGCTCGATCCGGGTCAGACGTTCCGGGCCGTCCGACGTCACAACAACAGTTTCGCTGATCGCAAGGCCGCGGGCCGAGAGGTACATGTGGAAGGTCATGCCCGCCTCCAGTTCCCAGTCTGATTCCGGAAGGAAACAGCGGGAGAAGTCGCTGGCGACCGGGCTGAAGCGGGGATAGTGGCCCAGCGTATAGCCGCTGACATTGTCGAAGGTTTCGCGCAGGCCTTCTGCCAGGATCGGTTCGCGCACGATGTGGTCGATCGCCCCGGCCGATGCGCCCACTGTCATGGCGGCGATCTGTTCGTCCTGCAGAGCGATCAGGCGGTCCGCGATGGCCTGCTGTTCGTCGCTCGGCGGCCCGATGATGCAGTTCCTCATCAGCCGCGCGCTGTAACCGCCAAACCATGGGACCAGCTCCATATGGAGCACATCGCCTTGTTCCAAAGGCCGGTCATGGGTGTGGCCGTGGAGGAAATCCCAGCCGGTGCCGGCTGTGATGGGGCCGCATTCGCCCCGGTCCGCGCCCAGTCGCACGAATGCGCTTGAGGCGGTTACGGCTGCATCACGCTCGGTCATGCCCGGCGCAGCGCTGGCGATGGTTTCTGCCATGGCGGTATCGGCGATGCCCGAGGCATGGCGCAGCCGTTCGATCTCGGCCGGCGACTTGATCCAGCGCAGGGCTTCGAGATCGTCGGAGAGATCGACCCATGTCGTGGCGGGCAGGGCGGCTTCGAGTGCGCGAAACCCGGTGACATGGAGATTGTAGGAAGCACCGTCGATTCCGACCCGGTCCAGTGGCCCGCCCCGTGCCTGCATGGTGGCGACAACGGCCCCCAGCATATCGGTGCTGTCGTCGATGCTGACGTGTTCGTTGTAGGGACTGACTTCCAGATAGGGCGCGGCATCGAGCGTTCGGTCGACCAGGACCGGCTCGCCATCACATGCCACGAGCAAGGCGCGGTAACGGGTGCCGGAAGCGTCATAACCAGTCAGCCAGGCAAGAAACTCCGCACGGTCAATCAGCACCAGGCCGAGATCATGACGGGCCATCATCTCGCGGAAGCGCGCCAGGCGCGCCTCGAACTCGGAACGTTCAAATGTCGTGGCGCCACTCATGTTTCCCCCTCCCAAGCGCTGGCTGCCCAGGCAAACTGTTCGTTGGTCTCCACTGCGCCTGCCCGCACCAGGCGCAATCTCGTCAATGCGGTTTTGGGTTCTTCGCCACGCTCGACCAGAAGCCGGGTTGCGATCATGCCGGCACGTCCCTGGCCCGCGCGGCAATGTAGCAGTACCCCTTCGCCGCCGTCGAGGCAGGCATGGAGACGCGCCGCAAGCTTGGGCCATGCGTCCCGGCTCGAGCCATCCGGTCCGCCGAAATCGCGGATCGGCAAATGCACCCAGTCGATGCCGTGACCGCGCAGGTGTTCGCCGAGATCCTGGCTGCCGCTGGCCTGCATCTCACCAATTTCAGTCATTGACACGACCATGACCGGACCCCAGTCCACAACCGCCTTGAGATCGGCCTGAAGCCCGCCGCTGCGGCCCGGCAGGGCGCACACCCCGATCCGTCCTCCGCCGTGTGGTTCGATTTTTGCGATAGGAAAGCTGATCATCACGAGCCCTAGTAGCGTCTGGGAATGTAGCGGGAGAACCATGCGCCGCCTAGCATGCCAAGGCCGGTCACGGCGAAGACCGAGGCGACTGGAAAAACCAGCAGGATCACCGTGAAGGCGCTCTGTGACATGACACGGCCGGTATCGCGATAGGTCGTATAGACCGAAGCCATTTCGGCGCGCTGATGCGGCCTCACGGCCCGGGCGAACGGGGCGTTGCTCACGGCATCGAGCCAGGAGGCGCAGACGCAGGCCAGGATCAGCATGGCGATACCAGCCGGTGGAAAACCGGAAACGGCGGTCATGGTGAAAGCGGCGAGCGCGGTGGCGACGTAACCCACGATCAGTTGGCGGCGCATGCCCAGAGGCCCGCCCAACCGGCCCCAGAGAGGCGCCAGCATCGTGGCCGCTGCACCCAGGGAGACGACCAGACCGGCGTCTTCATCGGTGTAGCCGCTTTCGACGCAATAGATCGGCGCGAAGACGAAAAAGATGTTCCACCAGGCCGAACGAAAGATCGCCAGCACATAGGCGAGCAGGATGCGGGGCTGACGCACGAAGCGGGGAATGAAGTGCAGGGGGTTGTCATGGCCGACCCCGGCAACCCTACGGTTGACCACCAGGCAACGCATCAGCAGCAGGCCGCAGACGAAAACCGTGAGCACGGCCATGATCACAAAGGGCCAGATCAGCCCGAAGTTCACGGCGATCACGACCCCCAGCCAGGGCCCGACCGTGAAACCCAGCCCCTTGGAGCACATGCGCAGGGCTTCGAATCGCACGAAGGATTGCCGCGCGATGTTGTCCATCGTTGCGACATTGAGCGTGAGTTCCATCGCGAAGAAACCGACGGTGTAGAAGATCGTGGCGACATAGAAGGCCGGGATACTCCCGGTCGTGAACAGCAAGGCCGCGACGACGACCATGACCGTACCGCCAAGCGTGACGGCGATCCTGCCCAGGCGATTGACCAGCATCGGCAAGGCAAGCGCACCAGCCAGGGCGAAGATGCTGACGACGAGATATAGCGCACTGACCTGTTGTGCGTCGCCCAGGAGGTCGAGTGCCAGCAGCGGAATGACCGATAACGGCAACGCCAGCGCGAAGTTCAGCAACCCCTGCAGATTGGCGAAGGTGAAGGCATGGGGAATGCCTTCAACATTAAAAAATCGCGCAAGACTGAAGGACAAGAAACCAACCCCGAAATGCAGGAAACCCGTGAACCGCCCTAGTAACGCTTGGGAATGTAGCGCGTGAACCAGGTCGCGGTCAGCATGCCCGCACCGGTCACGACGAACACGGCGGGCAGAGGAAACACCAGCAGGATCACCGAAAAGGCGCCTTGCGGGATGATGCGCCCGACATCGCGATAGGTCGTGTAGAGCGACATCATCTCAGGTCGCTCATGGGGCCTTACCGCACGCACGAACGGCGAATTGCCCACGGCGTCCAGCCAGGAGGCGCAAACGCAGGCGCCAATCAGCAGGGCAACACCGACCGTGGGTATGCTCGAAAGTGCGGCCATGACGAGTGCGACGATCCCGGTTGAGACATAACCCAGCGCGAGAAAACGTCGCATGCCCATCGACACGCCCATTCGACTCCACAACGGCGCAAACATGACCGACGCGGCGCCCAGGGAAACAACCAGCCCGGCATCCTCATCGCTGAAGCCGTTCTCAACACAATAGATCGGCGCGTAGATGAAAAAGATGTTCCACCAGGATGAGCGGAAGAGGGCCAGCACATAGGCGAGTTTGAGGCGCGGCTGGCGCAGAAATCGCGGAATGAAACGCAACGGGTTGGAATGGGAACTGCCCATGGATTTCCGGTCCACGACGAAACCCCGCGCCAGCGCATAGATGCAGACCAGGGTAGTCAATGCGCCCATCAGGAAAAACGGCGACCACAGGCCGATCCTGTCGGAGATGAAAACACCCAGCCAGGGACCCAGCGTGAAGCCGGCACCCAGACAGGCCATGCGCACGGCCTCGAAACGCACGAAGGTCTTGCGGGGGATACGTTCCATGATCGCGACGTTGATCGCGATATCGATGGCAAAGAAACCAAAGGTGTAGAGGATGGTGCCGAGATAA
>Ga0233427_10003818_pt1 | contig 12928 bp, 10 predicted proteins | sample SI_118_April2016_5_FD_179885 | JGI IMG/M metagenome (GOLD analysis project Ga0233427, IMG submission 179885) | Seawater microbial communities from Saanich Inlet, British Columbia, Canada - SI_118_April2016_100_MG | ecosystem: Environmental > Aquatic > Marine > Inlet | place: Canada: British...
GTGCAGCTAACATTCGGTCAAACATGCTGGCCATTGCGTGCGGGTCGATGTCGGCATTAACCAGTGTTTGTAAACCTATGCTGTCGGCTTCCTGTTCATTGCTGCGGCTGAAGCGTAGCTGTTGATCAATGAGTGTTGCCTGTGTTGTTGCAATTGCCGCAACGCCAGCACTACCTCCGCTGGTGGCGGCAATGGCGATACTGGTCAATAGAGCTGCCAGGCTAGGCAAGGTGTTATTTTTAGTGGCCTCTAGTTTGCGAGCGTAGTGACGTTGGCTTAAATGCGCCAGTTCGTGCGCTAGAACAGAGGCAAGTTCCTGCTCCCTGTGGGCGTATAGCAATAGCCCCGAATTAACGCCGATAATACCGCCGGGCACTGCAAATGCATTGAGAGAAGGGTTGTCTATCACCACTAATTCTAAGCGTCGGTCCTGTAGTTGGCTATGTTCGGCAAGACGGTAGAGCAGGTGCTCAAGATAATCGTAAAGTAACGGATCGTTCAGCTCTTTGCTACGATTGCGCAGCGTGGTTAGCCAGGCTCTACCCAATTTGTATTCCTGCTGTAGAGAGATTTGCGCTGAGGAAGTATCGCCAAGGCTTGGTAGCGTGTTGTCATTTGCATTGACGTGGAGAACACTGCTTATCAATAGGGTGAGGCCAAGTAATAGGCGAACCATAAGGTGCCGGTTATAGCGCCGCCTGCTTGGTGCGAAGGTCTCGATAAGCATCATTAAGTTATTAGGTCTCTGTGTGTTTGTGGAGTGGTGGCTAATCTTGAAACTGTTCAGTAAGACAAGGTTCGGTTGTTATGGTTTCAAATGCCTGCTGTTAAGGACTGATGCTGAGGTCTTGCTAAGTTCTTGCCTAGTGGTACTGTCATCGGTGCTTTGTTTGTGCATAAGGTTTTGACATCCGAGTTGTTTGTTTACCGTTATAATTGCAGCATCCTTTTGTCATTATCGCAGTATTGATGGCTATGTGTGCGCGGTAAATATTGTATGATGGAGACTTTGTTATAGCGACAACGATTATTCTGGGCAACTAAAAAATGGATAGATATGGTGAGCAGGCAGCGGTGCACCTTGATGTGATCGGGCTGCGTTGTCCTTTGCCGCTGTTAAAGGCAAAAAAAGCGTTAACTGAATTAACAGCCGGTGAGCTGCTCAAGGTGAGCACTACTGACCCCAGCTCGCAGCGTGACTTTATAGCCTTTATGGATCATTCAAGTCATAGCCTACTTGAGGCGTGGCAGGTGGATGATATTTATTGGTATCTGATTGAGTGTGGCAAATGATTAAGGTATTTAAAACGTGGTTTGAGCGTTACTTTTCTAACGAAGAAGCGATGATTCTGTTTGTTATTTTGGTGTTGGCTTTCAGTATCATTTTAACTATGGGCGGTATTTTGGGGCCTGTGTTTGTGGGTGTCGTGCTGGCCTTTCTGATGCAGGGCTTGGTAAGTATGCTGAGCATACGAGGTGTGCCTCATATGCTGTCAGTGTCGCTGGTGTTTACGCTCTTTATGGGACTGTTGTTTGCCTTTATTTTTCTGCTACTGCCGTTAGTTTGGGGGCAGCTAGTGAGTCTGTTAGGCGAGTTGCCGCGGATGTTAGAAAAAGGCCAAGCATTGCTTGAAGCGCTGCCGGAAAAATATCCTGAGTTAGTCACCGATGCACAGATTAAAGGTTGGATGGCCGCTGCTGGCAATGAACTGGCGCAACTGGGTCAATGGGTGTTATCCAATTCGATAGCGACAATCACCAATATTGTGTCGCTGCTGATTTACCTGATTTTAGTGCCTATTCTGGTGTTCTTTTTTCTTAAAGATCGTGAAGTGATTACTCAGTGGTTTTCTGCCATGTTACCGAAGCAGCGTACTTTGATGAGCAAGGTGTGGTGGGAAATGGATGCCCAAATTGCTAATTATATTCGTGGCAAAACGATCGAAATTTTACTGGTCGGCGGCTCTAGTTATGTGTTGTTTGCCTTGATGGGCCTTAACTACGCCATTTTGTTGGCTATTCTTGTCGGCTTATCGGTGATTATTCCCTATCTAGGTGCGGCGGTGGTGACGGTGCCCGTGGCAATGATTGCAGCATCTCAGTGGGGCTGGACCGCGGAGTTTTTCTACTTGATGCTCGGTTATGGCATTATTCAAGCGCTAGATGGCAATGTGTTGGTGCCCTTCCTATTTTCTGAGGTGGTGAATTTACATCCTGTTGCGATTATTGTTGCCGTGTTGTTTTTTGGTGGTGTTTGGGGACTATGGGGTGTTTTCTTTGCCATTCCTTTGGCCACCTTGATTAAGGCAGTGCTTAATGCGTGGCCACGTGAAAACGCTGCGGGCAGTTAGCTGGCCCAATAAATAGTTTTTGTCGGGTTGTCGTGGAACTTCCGTGGTTTTTTATTGGTCGTAGTGAAAGCTTTGCGCGGAGCAGACGATGAAATAAAATGGCTAAAATAGGCGGTTTTATTTTCCCTTTGCCTCTTCTTTATGCAAGGTTCTAGTGGCTGTTAAATTTTATACATTCAGTCTTTACACTATCCAAATATCACGGAGATATTATATGTTAGCGATGACCCGCAAGGTTAATGCCTGGAGTTTCGCCCTCTTGGCGGTTTTGTTTTCCCTGTCGGTGCAGGCATCTTCACTGCCTGATTTTACAGCATTGGCTCATGAGCTGAAGCCTGCGGTTGTTAATATCAGCGCGCTTCAGGAGCCTCGCCCCCAGCCTTCATCACAGGCTCCCGGCGAACACCAGCAAGTGCCGGAGTTATTTCGCCAGTTTTTTGGCCAGCAGCCAAACCAGCCGCAACGTCGTCATAAGCCGGCGCTGGGTTCCGGGTTCATTATTTCTAAAGACGGGTATATTTTAACCAATCATCATGTGGTTGATGCTGCTGACAAGGTGATGGTGCGTCTTATCGATCGTCGCGAATTTGAGGCGCAGGTGATTGGTCTAGACGAGCGCTCTGATCTGGCTTTGCTGAAAATTGATGCCGATGATTTGCCGGTGGTCGCCTTGGCTGATCCAAATGATATTGCTGTGGGTGAGTGGGTGATGGCTATTGGTTCGCCTTTCGGCTTCGATTACTCAGTGACGGCGGGTATTGTCAGCGCTACTGGGCGCACCTCCTTTGGTGATAGTTATGTGCCCTTTATCCAGACTGATGTGGCGATTAATCCGGGTAATTCGGGCGGGCCTTTGTTCAATTTAGCTGGTGAAGTGGTGGGTATTAACACCATTATTGTGACTCGAAGTGGTGGTTTTATGGGGCTGTCTTTTGCTATTCCCATGAGTGTCGCGATGGATGTTGCTGAACAGCTTAAAACCAAGGGGCAGGTAAGTCGCGGCTGGTTGGGTGTTGGCATTCAAGATGTTAGCCGTCAGTTAGCTGAATCTTTTGGTATGGATAATGCTGCGGGGGCACTGGTGGCAAGCATTTTGCCTGGTAGTCCCGCCGAAGATGCAGGCTTGCAGGTGAGCGATATCATTACTGAATTTGACGGTGCTCCGGTTGAGTTATCATCGGATTTGCCACATTTGGTGGGACGTATCAAGGCCGGTAATGAGGTGCAGGTCAAGATTTTCCGTAATGGGGGAACGAGCGCTTTAACCGTCAAGGTTGGTGCGTTGCCGATTGAGAATATTGCCAGCGCTAATAACAAATCGTTACATCAGGAGGATACTGAGCGACTAGGGATGGTGGTGGATAACCTTAATGACCAGTTGCGTAAAAAAATGGGTGTAGATGAGGGTGTGTTGGTTGTTAGTGTTCAGCGTGGGGATGCGGCTCAGTCGGGTTTGCGCCGTGGCGATGTGATCACGCTGATGAATGGTCAACGTATTACATCGGTGGCTGACTTTGAAAAAGTTGTGGCAGGATTTGTGCCCGATATGTTGGTGCCAATTCGGATTGTACGACAGGGCCGCCCACTCTTTTTGCCATTAAAAATATCGGCTAAAAGTCAGTAAAACAAAGTATCGCAGCGTATTGTAAGTGTTATATTGATGCTTGCGGTACGCTGTTTCAAAAGTGAGTCAGCGGATGCATGGTAGGTGTAAATCCTGTAGACTTGCCAGCCTTATTTTTTGATATGAGTTGGCCCCATTTCGTGACAGACCTTACCCACATTCGTAATTTTTCAATCATTGCACATATTGATCACGGCAAGTCGACCTTGGCCGATCGTTTTATCCAGCATTGTGGCGGTTTAAGTGACCGTGAAATGTCCAGTCAAGTGTTGGATTCAATGGATATTGAACGTGAGCGTGGCATCACTATTAAATCGCAAAGCGTGACACTCAATTATACTGCACGTAACGGCGAAATTTACCAACTCAACTTTATTGATACGCCGGGGCATGTGGATTTCTCCTACGAAGTGTCGCGTTCGCTGGCGTCCTGTGAAGGCGCTTTGCTGGTGGTAGATGCGGCTCAGGGCGTAGAGGCGCAATCGGTTGCTAACTGTTATACCGCGATTGAAATGGGTTTGGAGGTGGTGCCGGTCCTTAATAAAATGGATTTGCCACAGGCTGAACCGGATCGTGTTAAGCAGGAGATAGAAGAAGTTATTGGTATTGAGGCGCAGGATGCTGTTGCTGTGAGTGCCAAGAGTGGCATGGGTATCGAAGATGCCTTGGAGGAGATTGTTGCGCTGGTGCCAGCGCCAGAGGGGGATCGGCAGGCGCCATTGCAGGCGCTGATTATCGATTCTTGGTTTGATAACTACTTGGGTATTGTCTCGTTAGTGCGCGTAACCGACGGTGTGTTACGTAAAAAAGATAAGATTGTTATTAAGTCTACCGGGCAGACTTATCAGGTTGATCGGGTCGGTGTTTTTACACCAAAACGCACCGATAAGGAGGTGCTTGAAGCCGGTGAAGTCGGTTTTGTGGTGGCTGGTATTAAGGATATTTATGGTGCGCCGGTGGGTGACACGATTATTAATGCCAAACATGCCGACACCGAGGCATTGCCTGGCTTTAAAAAGGTCAAACCGCAGGTCTATGCGGGCATGTTTCCGGTTAGCTCCGATGACTATGAGGGCTTTCGTGATGCCTTGGCTAAGTTGAGCCTTAACGATGCCTCTTTGTTCTACGAACCTGAAAGTTCTGATGCCCTAGGGTTTGGTTTTCGCTGCGGATTTTTAGGTATGCTGCATATGGAAATCATTCAGGAACGGCTTGAGCGCGAGTATGATCTTGATTTGATTAGCACCGCGCCGACGGTGATTTACGAAGTGTTGACTAAGCGTAATGAAGTGATGTTGGTGGATAATCCGTCCAAGTTACCTGACCCAGCAAATATTGAAGAGATGCGCGAGCCAATTGTGCAGGCTAATATTTTGGTGCCGCAGGACCACTTAGGTAATGTGATTACGCTGTGTGTAGAAAAGCGCGGCGTTCAGAAAGACATGCAGTTTTTGGCAGGGCAGGTATCCTTGACCTATGAACTGCCGATGAATGAAGTGGTGATGGACTTTTTTGACCGGTTGAAATCGGTGAGTCGAGGCTACGCGTCACTTGATTACAGCTTTGTTCGTTTTGAACCGGCCTATTTGTCCCGTCTGGATGTGTTAATTAACGGTGATCGTGTTGACGCGCTGGCAGTGATTATTCACCGCGACGATATTCGTAAGCAGAGCATGGCGCTGACTGAAAAGATGAAGGAGTTAATCCCTCGGCAGATGTTTGATGTGGCGATTCAAGCGGCGGTCGGCAACCAGGTGGTGGCTCGTCAAACCGTGAAAGCGTTACGTAAAAATGTGACTGCCAAATGTTATGGCGGCGATGTTAGTCGTAAGAAAAAACTGCTACAAAAGCAAAAAGCGGGCAAGAAACGTATGAAACAAGTGGGCAATGTTGAAATCCCTCAGGAAGCGTTTTTAGCTGTTCTTAAGGTAGAAAAATAAAATATGAGACCTTTGGATGAAGTGGGCGACGAGATAAAATGGTTAATAACAGCCTAATTTCACTTCATTTTTCTTCAGTATTCTCGTCATGCACAGGTCTCAAAACGTAGGAAACTATTATGGGTATTGAGTTTAACTTCCCGCTGATATTGGTGATTTTGGTCTTTTTGACGGGCGTTATTTGGCTATTCGATACACTATGGCTTTCCTCGCGACGTAAACAGGTACAAGCGACTACCGCGGATAGCGAATCCATTGAAGTGGCAGCATCAACACGCCCTGTGCTGATTGAATATTCACGGTCTTTTTTTCCCGTGTTGGCGTTGGTTTTGGTGTTGCGCTCATTTCTTTATGAGCCGTTTCAAATCCCATCGGGTTCAATGCTGCCAACGTTAAAAATTGGCGATTTCATTCTGGTTAATAAATTCACCTACGGCCTGAGATTACCCGTTGTCGGCACCAAAGTATTTGCTTTGAATGACCCGCAGCGCGGTGATGTGATGGTGTTTAAATTCCCCAAAAACGAGAGCATTAATTACATTAAACGTGTGATAGGTGTGCCAGGTGATCGTATTGGTTATGTTAAAAAGCAGCTGTATATTAACGGTGAAGCGGTTCCTCAACGGTTAATTGCTAGCTTACCACCAGCCAAACCTCGACGGCAGTTACTTGCCGAACAACTTGATGCGATAAATCATCAAATTTATCGTGATTATCGGCCTGCGGCACAGGGTAAAGAATGGCTAGTGCCCGAGGGTCATTATTTTGTGATGGGTGATAACCGTGACAACAGTAATGATAGCCGTTTTTGGGGCTTTGTGCCGGACGAGTTAGTGGTTGGTAAGGCTCAGGTAGTATGGATGCACTGGGATAAATTCTTCAGTTTGCCGAGCTTTTCTAAGACCGGTTTTATCGAGTGATGACAATCAACGTGCCGCAGTTTGTGGTGGATAGTTTTTGGGGTCGGCTGATAAAAAATGAATAGCAATCTAACTAATTTAACGCGTACGTTGCAGTATGAATTTCGTGATGACGCGCTGCTTGAAATGGCGTTAACTCACAGTAGTGTTGGGCGAGGGCACAATGAACGTCTGGAATTTTTGGGTGATTCTATCCTAGGTTGGGTTATTGCCGATGCCCTCTATCAACGTTTTCCTCACGCCCGTGAAGGGGAGCTGAGTCGTCTTAGGTCGGGCCTTGTCAAAGGCGTTACGTTGGCTGAAATTGCTCGTGAATTGGAATTGGGTGATTATTTACGTCTTGGTCAGGGCGAAATGAAAAGTGGTGGCTTTCGTCGTGACTCGACACTAGCCGATGCACTGGAAGCAATTATTGGTGCTATTTTTCTTGATTCAGATATGAAAACTTGTCAGCAGAAAGTATTGAATTTGTTTGCTAGTCGCCTCGGATCACTATCTATTGAGGGTGACCTAAAGGACCCTAAAACCCGCTTGCAGGAATACCTACAGTCCAGGCAACACGCCTTGCCTGACTACCGTATACTATCGACTAGTGGCAAGGAGCATGAGCGAGTTTTTAAGGTTGCCTGTGATGTCGCCTTACTGGATGCGCCGATGGAAGGTAGTGGTACTAGTCGGCGTTATGCAGAACAGGCTGCGGCGCAGTCAGTTTTAGATGTATTGGAAAGTGAGAAATTATAGATGAGTGAAGATCAAGATCTTGAAGCAATGCTTAAGGCGTCCCGCTCTGGCGCTGCGGCACCACAGCAAAGCGAATTAACAAAAGCGGGTTATGTGGCGATTGTTGGACGCCCAAATGTGGGCAAATCAACATTATTGAATCGCATTCTCGGTCAGAAAATCAGTATTACTTCACGTAAACCACAAACTACGCGGCACCAGATACTGGGTGTAAAAACCGAAGGCGATGTGCAAATAATGTATGTGGATACGCCAGGCTTGCATAAGGGGCGTGATCACGCACTTAATCGCTATATGAACCGTGCAGCAGCTAGTGCTTTAACCGATGTTGATCTGGTGGTTTTTGTTGTTGATCGCACGCAGTGGACAGAAGAAGATCAGTTGGTTCTCGAAAAGGTCGAACGGATCAATTGCCCGGTTATTTTAGCGGTTAATAAAGTCGATAGGATCGATGATAAGGGGCAATTATTACCTTATCTTCAGGCAGTTTCTGAACGTATGGAGTTTGCGGAAATTGTGCCGCTGTCGGCAGTTAAAGGTAAAAATATAGATCGGCTTGAAACCCTTATAAATGAGCGTTTACCTGCCGGAGTGCATCAGTTTCCAGAGGATCAGGTTACCGATCGCAGTGAGCGTTTTATGGCCGCCGAGCTGGTGCGTGAGAAAATTATGCGCCGCCTTGGCGATGAGCTTCCTTATCAGGTTACCGTTGAGATTGAGACGTTTCAACGCGCAGGGCAAGTATTACATATTAATGCCTTGATTCTGGTTGAGCGTGATGGACAAAAAAGAATCATTATTGGTAATAAAGGCGAACAATTAAAATCTATTGGTAGCGATGCCCGTCTTGATATGGAGGAAATGTTTGCTTCCAAAGTCATGCTAAAACTGTGGGTTAAGGTGAAAGGCGGATGGGCTGATGATGAGCGCGCTTTGCAAAGTTTAGGCTATGATCACCGCTAACAGTTCGCTTGGTCTGAGGTCCGCGGAACTACATCAAGCTTATGTGTTGCATAGCCGAAACTATCGGGAAACTAGCCTGATTGTGGATTTTTTAGTGTTGGGTGTGGGCCGTATTAGTGCCGTGGTTAGAGGTGCGCGACGAGCTAAATCGCCACAACGTAGTTTGTTGCAACCCTTTGATCGCTTATTGATTAGTTGGTTTGGTCGGGGTGAGCTGAAAACATTAAAGGTGCTGGAAGGCGATAGTCAGCACTCAGTATTGCGGGGAAAAGCACTGTTCAGCGCGTTGTATCTCAACGAATTATTGGTGCGATTACTCAAGGCGGAAGATGCCTGCGATACGCTCTTTGAAAATTACCAGCAGGCACTGTGTGAATTAAGCCAGGTACAGTTTGTGGAGCCGATATTACGACGTTTTGAAAAACAGCTATTGCATGCATTAGGTTATGGTTTTAGTTTTCCTGCGATAGATCCCCAGATAGAAAGTGCTATGCAATGCTACTATTTTGACTCGGATAATCAGTGGTTATTGATGACAGCAGAGCCTGAACAAGCGCTGCAAGCACGTTGTTTTCTGGCTAGAGATATTGCCGCTATTGCTATAGACGATTATCAATCGAGTGACTCCTTACGCGCAGCAAAACGGTTGATGCGCTTGGCACTAGCGCCGTTATTGGGTGATAAGCCATTGAGCAGTAAATCTCTGTTTGTAAAAACCACTTAGCAGGCGATTGAAATTCTACTCATGTGGCACGTAACGGCGTTAAAATTACCCTTAAAATGCTCATTTACCACGTGTAAACTGCGCTTTTTCGGGTAATTTTGCCTTGTTCCGCATTCATCTGAGCGAATTTCAACAACCTGCTAGAATTTCGACTTTCTGCGAATTAACAAAATATTTGACAAGGATAACGCTGTGACTGAAAAAAACCGCATTTTACTGGGTGTTAATATTGACCATGTGGCAACACTACGTGAGGCGCGAGGCACGCGTTACCCTGATCCTGTGCAGGCCGCTATTGAGGCGGAAGAGGCTGGCGCTGATGGTATTACCGTTCATTTGCGTGAAGACCGTCGTCATATTCAGGAGCGGGACGTGCGAATGCTCAAGGAAGTGCTACAAACACGGATGAATCTGGAAATGGCTGCGACCGATGAAATGGTTGCCTTTGCACTGGAAATTGAGCCTGAATATTGTTGTTTGGTGCCAGAAAAACGTGAGGAGTTGACCACTGAAGGCGGGCTTGATGTGCTCGCGCAGGAGACGCGGATCAAGGCCGTGACCGAACAATTAGGCGCCAAAGATATTAAGGTATCACTTTTTATTGATGCGGATCCTGAGCAGATTGATGCGGCGGTACGTTGCGGTGCGCCCTACATTGAAATCCATACCGGGCATTTTGCCGATGCGAGCAATGAGACTGCAAGACGACATGAGTTACAACGTATTTCTCGTGGCGTAGCCTATGCGATAGAGCAGGGTTTGGTGGTTAATGCTGGACATGGCTTGCACTACCACAACGTTGAAGAAATCGCCGCCATTCCAGGTATCTACGAGCTTAATATTGGTCATGGTATTATGGCGCGAGCGATGTTTACGGGCTTAAAGACAGCTATTATAGAAATGAAAATGCTAATGTTGGATGCTTGCCCACGTGGCTGAGTCGCCAAAACTGCAGCATCATTTCCTGACTGATTTGAAACACCTTTGTCATCCCGGCCTCCGAGCCGGAATCCATTTTTCAAATTTGATCTAGTCCTGTTTCACCCTTGTTGGGCGAGTAAGGCTTTTGGACGTCCAAAAGCCTTAACAATCCAAAGCCGCCCCTACAGCTTGCCCGGCTTCCCTGTGCGCTTCAACTTTTAACGGCGCTCGGCAACTCGGCCTTTTCCCTGCGGCAAAAGACCTTTAAAATAAATACGCCCCCTTCTATCACTTAAAGTAGCTTCAATAACATTAAAGAAGAAAAACTCATTATTCCCCCAGGCTATAAAATTAGTTTGCTTGATTATTTTGCCTCTTCGGCGTTTATCCGTATCATAGCGCCTACGAAAAATAGGCTAACGAGATATCATTAGCCCCGCGTTTAAGGCACTGAAGATAATGTCAGTAGATGACAAGAAACTCCCTACATACCCCACTATTGAAGACTGTGTCGGCAATACGCCCTTAGTACGTTTGCAGCGTATGGCAGGTGATACCAGTAATACCATTTTGTTGAAGTTGGAGGGGAATAACCCGGCCGGTTCGGTTAAGGACCGGCCAGCACTCAGCATGCTTCAGCGGGCGGAACAGCGTGGTACGATCAAACCCGGTGATACGCTGATTGAAGCTACCAGTGGCAATACCGGTATTGCGCTGGCAATGGCGGCGGCTATTAAGGGCTACAAAATGCTGTTGGTTATGCCGGATCATATGAGTGCCGAGCGCAAGGCAGCAATGGCGGCTTATGGCGCGGAGCTGGTCTTGGTTAGCCGGGAAGCCAGTATGGAGGGTGCTAGGGATTTGGCGCAACAGTTGGAAGCCGAAGGTAAAGGCATTGTACTGGATCAGTTTGGCAATATGGATAATCCGCAGGCGCATTATGACACGACGGGGCCAGAAATTTGGCAGCAAACCGCTGGGCAAGTAACACATTTTGTCAGTTCCATGGGCACTACCGGTACGATTATGGGGGTGTCTCGTTATTTGAAGGAAAAAAATCCTGCTATTGAGATCATCGGCTTACAGCCACAGGACGGCGCTAGTATCCCCGGTATTCGTCGTTGGCCGGCGGCTTATATGCCGGAAATATTTAGCGGTGATCGAGTTGATTGCGTATTGGATATTGACCAGCAGCAGGCTGAACAAACTATGCGAGATTTGGCGACCCAAGAGGGTGTTTTTTGTGGCGTATCATCGGGTGGGGCAGTATTTGCTGCTCTGCAGTTGTCTGCGCAATTGGAAAATGCCGTTATCGTGGCGATCATTTGTGATCGTGGTGACCGTTATTTGTCGACCAATGTTTTTTAGAGACCTCAGTATAACTACTGCGCTCACTAATACCTCAGGGCATCCTCTCTGGAGCAAGCTCCATTCACCTTATACCCCAGGGCATCCTCTCTGGAGCAAGCTCCATTCACCTTATACCCCAGGGCATCCTCTCTGGAGCACGCTCCATTCACCTTATACGTTGTTAAAAATACCCCAGCGGGCATTTATGCCCAGTGGGGTACAAGTAGGCTTAAAGTACTCATTTACACGAGTAAACTCCGCTTAAAAACTCACAGTAAACTATTACAATTCAATAGTTTCTAATTTAAGAAGATTAAAATGGCACGACGCAGAAGAAAATACAAACAGCCCGAAGCAGCGGAATTATCAATTGACGGTTTGAGCCATGAAGGTCGCGGCTTGTCGTTGCGTGAAGGGAAACGCGTATTTATAGAAGGTGGGCTTCCCGGCGAGCGAGTGAACGCTTTGATTACGAGCAAACGCACGCGTTATGAAGAGGGCAAAGTCGTGGAGGTGCTTGTTGCCTCTGCGCAGCGCGTTAAGCCGCGCTGTGAACATGCCGCTATTTGTGGTGGTTGTAGCTTGCAACATTTTGATAGTCAGGCACAGATTGACTATAAACAGACGACACTAATGGAGCATTTGCAGCATTTTGGTGAGCAAAAGCCGGAACAGGTATTAGCCCCCGTCACTGGCCCCACCTATGGCTATCGTCGCAAGGCCCGTTTGGGCGTGCGTTATGTCACCAAACGTGATGAAGTGTTGGTTGGTTTTCGTGAAAAGGGTAATAGCTTTATTACCGATATCAGTCAGTGTCATGTGCTGGATGAACGGCTGGGGGATAAAATACCCCTGCTACGTGAATTTATTATGTCGCTGGATGCTTACCGGACGCTGCCGCAAATTGAAGTGGCCATTGGTGATGATGTTGTCGCGTTGGTGTTTCGCCACATGGAGGCGCTATCTGACGCCGATCTAGCGGCGCTGACAGCGTTTGCCAAAGCGCAGGGTTTCCATGTTTATTTACAACCCGGTGGCCCAGAAACAGTGCATAAACTGTGGCCTGAGCAGGGTGATGATCGGTTGACCTATCGGCTTGATGAGTTTGATTTAGAAATGCGTTTTCACCCCATGGATTTCACACAGGTGAATGCGGCAATAAACATCAAGGCGGTGCATTTAGCGATGCAGTATTTGGACCCGCAGCCAGGGGAACGTATCCTCGATTTATTTTGTGGTTTGGGTAACTTTACCATGCCGCTGGCACGTTCCGGCGCCACCGTTATTGGTGTTGAAGGTAGCGAAGCAATGGTCAAGCGGGGTTATGAAAATGCCGCTCATAATGGCCTTGATAATGTCGATTTTTTTGCTGCCGATTTGACTCAAGATTTTAG
>Ga0233427_10003823_pt1 | contig 12910 bp, 7 predicted proteins | sample SI_118_April2016_5_FD_179885 | JGI IMG/M metagenome (GOLD analysis project Ga0233427, IMG submission 179885) | Seawater microbial communities from Saanich Inlet, British Columbia, Canada - SI_118_April2016_100_MG | ecosystem: Environmental > Aquatic > Marine > Inlet | place: Canada: British...
CAAAGCACTCAGATTTCCTGCAGACTTTCGGAGGTCATAAACGCAGAGAATAGGTGTTTTAACCGGGCTTACTCCATCGACCTTTCATGGCGCTTTTTGTAAAGTCACTGTGAGAGAAACTGCCAAGGGCTGGCCATGCTGAGCGACTATCGTGTTCTTGATCTGACTGATGAGAAAGGCATCTTCTGCGGCTATATGCTGGCCCAGCTCGGCGCGCAGGTGCTTGCCGTTGAGCCTCCGGGCGGATCGGCGCTTCGATCTGACAACCCTTTGCTCTGGCAGGCCTATGCGCGCGGTAAACAGAGTATCGAGCTTGATATGGAAAGAGATCGTGAGCGCTTCCTGGATCTCGTTCAGAATGCCGATTTCCTGGTTGAGAGCTGCTCATCCAGTGCGCGCAAGGCGCTCGGCCTCGACTATAAAACGCTCGCCGGTATAAACCCGCGGCTGATCGTTGTCTCCATCACCCCGTTCGGGTCATCCGGCCCGCGCACTGACTGGCCGGCGACGGATCTCACGGTCTGGGCTGCCAGCGGTTCGCTGATCCTGACAGGTGATGCCGACCTTGCCCCGGTTCGAACCAGCGTGCCGCAGGCCTGGCTGCATGCCGGTGCCGATGCCGCCGGTGCCGCGTTGATTGCCCTGCAGGAACGACACACATCCGGTTCAGGACAGCATATTGATATCTCGGCAAAGACCTCCAGTGCGCAGGCGACGCTTTCCGCTTATCTTGGGCCCGGCAACAACTCCGAACTGGTGGTGCAGCGCGAGGCAGGCGGTCTCGCAGGCGCGTTTCCGGTCAGGATGACCTGGCCCTGCAGCAACGGCTACGTCGCGATCACGATGCTGTTCGGTCCTGCGTTCACGGAACCGAATCGCCGTCTTCTGCGCTGGGTTGCCGAGCATGGTTACTGTTCCGATGCGGAAGCTGAAAGGGACTGGGGCATGGATCTGGCTGCCATGGTGACCGCAGGCGAATCGCCCGAACCCTACTTTGAGCTGTGCCGGAAGATTGAGGCGTTCACGATGAAGCACACGCGCGAAACGTTGTTCGAAGAAGGTCTGGGACGGGGCGTTTATATCGCACCGACGCTGGATATTGCCGGGCTGCTCGAAGAGAGGCACTTCATCTCACGGGAATTCTGGCAGCCCCTCAAGGTGGAAGGGAAAAACATCCGGGTGCCCGGCAGGTTTGCCAGACTGCCAAAGACGCCGCTGATCGAATCGGTACCGGCACCGCAGCTCGGCTCCTTTACCGGTTTTGATGGCGAGACTTCCGGTTCAGAGACCGGGTCGGCATCTGCTGATCTGCCGTTAAAAGGGTTGAAGGTGCTGGACTTCATGTGGGTGATTGCAGGTCCGATCTTCACCCGGGTGCTGAGTGACTACGGCGCAACGGTTATTCGCGTTGAATCGATGACGCGGCTCGATGCCGTCCGGGCCAGTCCGCCATTCAAGGACGATGAGCTGAACATGTCAGCCAGCACGCCTTACCATAATTTCAACGCGGGCAAGACCGGCATCACTGTCGACCCGTCGAACCCGGCGGGTAAAAAAGTTCTGCTGGACCTGGTGCGCTGGGCCGATGTCGTCACCGAGTCATTTTCGCCCAAAGCCATGAAAGCCTGGGGCCTCGACTATGACAACCTCAAGGCGGCTAACCCGGACCTCATCATGGTTTCCAGCTGCCTCATGGGCCAGACCGGCGATCGGGCCATGGTGCCGGGTTACGGTAACATGGCGGCCGCGATTACGGGTTTCTACGAGCTGACCGGCTGGCCGGACCGGTCACCGGCAGGTCCCTATCTGGCCTACACGGACGGCGTATCACCCCGGTTCATGGTGGCCTCCCTGATGGCCGCACTCGAACATCATCGCAGCACCGGCGAAGGTCAGCATATCGACCTGTCGCAGGCTGAGGCGGCGATACATTTTCTGGCACCGGCGATTCTGGATTATGAACTCAGCGGCAACATCAACCAGCGCGTCGGCAACCGGGACGACAGGATGTGTCCGCATGGTGTGTTTCCGGCAAAGGGTGACGATCGCTGGGTGGCGATTGCCTGCCAGGACGATGAAGCGTGGCAGGTATTGTGTGAGGTCGCGGGGTTCGATGACCTGGTCAGTCTCACGTCTCTGGGTGATCGCAAGCAGCGTGAGGATGAGCTTGAAGCCCGAATCAGCAGCTGGACGTCAGGCCTCGACGAGAACGACATTCAGGCGGCGCTGATTGACCGCGGTATCGCGGCTTATGTCGTTCAAAATGGCGTCGAGTGCATGGCTGACCCGCAGAACATTGCCCGCGATCATTTTATTCAGGTACCGCAGGCCAGCGTCGGTGACATCATGATTGAAAACAGCCGCTATCGGCTCAGCCGGACACCGGCGCGGGTGGATCGGGCCGGGCCGGATCAGGGGGAACACAACTTTGAAGTTCTCTCAGAGGTCCTTGGTTACGACGGTGCCAGGATTGCGGATATCTACGCCTCACTCGCAATGGAATAACTGACCCAGCGCAAGCAGATCGAATCATCCAGCGTCTGATCAGAAGGCTCGAATCAGGCGGCCTGCTTGTGCCCGAGCAAATCCCCGGCGAAGGGTAGGTGCAGCTTGAACAGCTGCTAATTTTGGCATGGCCGTTCAACGCTAAATCACAGAAGATGTGGTTTGTTTTTTACTGTTCTCACACCCCCTTTTGACAGAGGGCTACCATCACTAGAACCGATCCAGCATTGAATAATACATCATCCCAGCGACAAGCCCTGGCCACCTGAGCCAGCGACCACCAGGGAACGGGAAGTGCGTCAGATTTGCGAACAGGTCAAAACGCTCGGCCTGACCCATGATGGCATCGGCAACCATCTTGCCGCCCATATTCGCCATGCCGATACCGTGACCTGAGTATCCCTGCGCCCAGTAAATGTGGTTGCCATCTCGTCCAAAGTGCGGCATGCGCCGCATGGTAATGGCGAGTGTGCCGCCCCAGCCATAGTCTATTTTGACGTCGGCGAGATTCGGATAAATCTTCAGCATGTTTTTGCGGACAAACTGTTTGATGTCACGGGGGAAATTCGAGCTGTAATTCTCACCGCCGCCAAAAATCAGCCTATGGTCCGGTGTATTGTGAAAGTAGTTAACGACAAAGCGAGTGTCGACCACGGACACATCGTCACGATTAATCTGTCGGCCGCGTTCTTCTCCGAGTGGTTCGGTTGCCAGGATAAAGTTGTTGATCGGCATCTGGTACCAGTCCGGTGTTTTGTGAAATCCATTCAGATATCCGTTGCAGGCGATCACCAGATATTTAGCCTGCACGTTACCCGAAGCTGTCGTGACGGTAACGCCGTCATTGCGTTTCTGAATCCTTCCTGCCAGCGTTTCTTCGAAAATTTTCACGCCAAGTTCTGAAGCTCCCCGGGCCAGACCAAGGGTCAGATTCAAGGGATGGATATGTCCGGCGCAAGTGTCGAGGTAACCACCGTAAAGGGTTTCGACACCGAGCATCTCGGCTGCTTCATCACGGCTGACGATGCGTTTGGCTGTGTAGCCGTAGTTCTTTTCCAGATGTTCGGCATAATCCCAGAGCGGGCCCTCATGTCGCTCGCGGTGCGCGAGAGTGAGTTCGCCATCTTTCAGATCACAGTCGATATTGAACTCTTTGATCCTGTCCCGGACCAGCTGATTGGCATCACAGGCGATCTGCCACATCTTCCGCGCGTCATCAATGCCGAGCCAGGACTCCAGCGCGTCTTGATCCTTGCGCTGACCTGTACCGAGTACGCCTCCGTTGCGACCGGATGCACCGGATCCGATTTTATAACCCTCAAGCAGAACAACGGAATATCCCTTTCGCGCGAGTTCAATGGCTGCGGACAGGCCAGTGTAGCCGCCACCGACGACACAGACATCTGCATCCGTTGAACCATCGAGGGCAGGATAGTCGTGGGCACCACGCGCCGTGTCGTAGTACCAGGATTCATCAAATCCGGTTTTCGGATTTCCGCCGCCTCTTCTTATCCTCATAATGCACTCCCAAGGTAACCAACTTCCCATTGTGTAATCATCTTCATATAGTCGCGAAGTTCGGCGCGCTTAACGGAAACAAATACATCGACAAAATCACGGCCGAGCAGTTCAATTAGCTCGTCATTTAGTTCCAGTACCCGTAATGCCTCACCAAGATCGTCAGGAAAGGTCGATTCCAGATCATAGGCGTCACCGGCAAATGGTTTGTTCGGCTCGAGGTTCTGGCGAAGTCCTAACAAACCGCAGGCAAGCATCGATGCAATCATCAGATACGGGTTGGCGTCTGCACCGGCGACTCTGTTTTCCACACGACCTGCGCTCGCTTCACTGAAAGGCACCCGCAGACCTGTTGTGCGATTGTCGTAACCCCACTCAAGGTTGATCGGCGCAGAAAGGTCGCGGACGAACCGTTTGTAGGAATTGACATTCGGTGCGATCAGCGCCATTGCGCCCGGCAGGTAACGCTGCAAGCCGCCGATAAAATGACGCAGTGCGGGTGGTGCCTTGCGACGCTTCAATCTAAAAATGTTGTCGCCGTTGCCGTCCAGCAAGCTGCAATGCAGATGCAGACCGTTACCTGGTAGACCGCCAAGGGGTTTCGCCATAAAGCTCGCGAGCAGGTTGTGCCTGTTGGCGCATCCCTTGATGAGGCGTTTCAACAAAAACAATTGATCTGCACGGGACATGGCATCACCGTGGGCAACGTTGAGTTCTATCTGGGCAGGTCCCATTTCATGGACGACCGCAGACAGTTCAAGCCGCGTGTCGCGACACATGGCCTGAATGTCCTGGATGACCGGTGAGAACTTGTCCAGTGCATCAGGACTGAAGGCTTCGCCACCAAATTCAGCCTGACCAGCCTCACCCTCGGCGAGACTCATCGCCAGATCGCCACTGGATACAGGGTTCAGCAGATAAAGTTCAACTTCAGGCGCGACGATGGCCGTCAGGCCCAGGTCAGTGTATTCCTGCAGTACTTTTTTCAATACGTTGCGCGGGTCATAGGCGATAGGCTCGCCGCGTTGATCTTTCGTCTCGCAGATCACCTGACCAATGCTGCCTGGCTTCCATGGCGTCTGTCGATACGTCGACCAATCGGGATACATCAGCAGGTCACCATCGTTGGGATCAAAATCTGCCATGGCACCTGCATATCCACCATTGATTGTCTGAAAGAAGATCGCTTCAGCAAGGTGCGGTGGATCAGACTCAGTCAGTGAACCCGAGGCGATCGTCTTGCCTCTGGGGATACCATTCATATCCGGCAGAAGCAGCTCCAGTTCATCAGGCAATTCATTGGGCTTGCTCATTCGTTTCCCCCAGTTCGAGATTCAATACAACCAGAATCCAGGTTGCTGATTTGATGACATCGAGGCAGGCAAGCCTGGTGATCGATGCGTAGCTTGTTCCGGTCGCAAGCGCATTGAATGATGTGCTGTGCAAAATCGCGTTACCATTCTGGCGACTTCTCGTTCTGATGTCATTTTTCTCCGGACCATTTTCTGGCTGATAAATGCTTCATGGCTGCGCCGAAGGCAGCGAAGAGTCTGGTTGATACGGGATCCTGGAGTGAGCGCCATTCAGGGTGCCACTGTACGCCCAGTACCCACTTGCCTGGAAGGCTGACCGCCTCGACTAATCCATCAGCGGCGAGCGCTTCGACACGCAAGCTATCGGCCAACGTTGAGACACCCTGTGAGTGGAGCGAGTTCACCGCGATCGTTTGGCTCTGCACGATAGACTCAAGCAAGCCACCGGGTTCGACAGTAACGTCATGAGCAGACTCGTAGCGCTGATCAAACGGCAGGGTGTCATCCTCTCGGTGATCAACCGCCCCCCCCTGTTCGTGAAGCCTGGGCTGCAGGTCGCCCCCCAGGGAGACATTCAGCTCCTGGAAGCCCCGACAAATGGCGAAGAGTGGCAGATCTCTGGCCAGGACTTCGTCAATAAGTGTAAAGACAGTTTCATCGCGTTGTTCATCGAGCTCCATGTCGACGTCATCGCCCCTGTACCATCGCGGGTGAACGTTGCTGTAGGATCCGGGAAGCAGCACGCCATCAATACGATCAAGCAGTGATGGGATGTCATAGTGCCCCGTCAGGGAAGACATCTCCTTGCTCGCTCCCCAGGCCGGTAGCAGTAACGGCATAGCACCAGCTGAGTGGGCGACCGCGCTAATGTACTTTTCGCCGACTGAATGGAAGGGGTACTCACCGAGCATTTTGACATCACAGGGAATGAGCACAGTTGGTTTTGTCACGCGAGTCTCCTGGTGAATGTGGTCACTAACGGGTGATGACGATAGGATTGTACGCTGGCAAGGAGCTGACTTGGATCATGACCAACCTTAAAAATATCAGTGACCAGGTGGCACGAATGCTTCCTCTCGTTGGAAGCGACGATCTTATCCCTGCGCAAACGATCTCTTTGCCGCTATCTGATGGTTAAAACCACGGCAGCGCATTTCTCCCTGCGCCAACAGAAAATTACGTTGGCGAATCGGCCATCACCAGGTCAGCCAATCACCACAAGCAACAAAAAACTTGGTAGCGTTTAACCACTACTCGTTAGACCGCTACACTCTTCCATAAAACAAGCAGGTAACCGGTCTAATTCGATAGTCAGACTTTCGATCAAAAAGCCCTGTTATAATTCCTATCCTCCCACAACTTCTGCGCAGAGACGCGCCTGCAACTCTGACTTCAATATCTTCGTCGCACCCATAGGCCATGTCTTAATGAAGCGGACATAGCGAGGCACCTTGAAACTGGCAATCTCTTCCTTGCAATAGTCCATAATTTCCTGCTCATCTGCTACCGCTCCCGGTACAAGTTCTACAAAAGCACCCACTACCTCTCCATACTTTTTATCGGGAACCGCGACAACCTGGGCAAGATTTACCGCAGGGTGTGTAGCGAGAAAACCTTCAACCTCAGCAGCCGCCACGTTCTCCCCACCCACTTTGAGCATATCTTTCAAACGCCCCCGGAAGGTAACGCGTCCCTGAGCATCCACACTCCCAAGATCGCCGGTGCGAAACCAACCACCCTCATAAAATGACTCCACCGTTTTCTGAGGCGCATTAAAGTATCCCGCAAACACACCGCGCCCACGAACCACAATCTCACCTATCGAGCCGGGTTGGATAGCCATGCCGGTGTCCGGATCACGAATCTCAATTTGATTACCCGGGAGCGCACGACCAGAACAGTCGCTGCGCAGCTTAAGGGTATCCTTTAGTTCGCACATCGCCGCCGAGCCACCTGTTTCTGTCATACCAAACACGGTGATTTGAACCGTGTGGGGCATACGCTTCTGCATCGCACGTAGCTCCGCGGGTGGACCGACGTTAAGCACTGCTCGAACCGCAGAGAAGCTCCTCTCTGAATATGCGGCATGATTGAGTAGCTGCATCGTAATAGTGGGGAATGCCGGAAACATCAAGGTCGCTCCTTCCCGCCGGATCATCTCGAGCGCGACCTCAGCATCGAAGTGAGTCATTGAGAGATAAGTGCCGCCCACATACAAAATACCCGTCAACGGCTGGATAAATGCCGTGTGAAACATCGGAAGCGGCCCCCACATAATGTCACCCTGCTGCAAACCCATGCGCTCAATCCCTCCTACTACTCCAGCATGTTGCAATACGATGTGGGTCAAGGGACATCCCTTAGGCATGGCGGTAGTCCCTGAAGTGTAGATTATCAGGGCCTGATCATTGACATCGATCTTTAACCGGCGTTGCTCTATTGCCCCTGGCGCGCAAGCTTCACCGAGCTTATAAAAAGCCTCACGGCCTAAGAACCCTTGTTCAATGGTAGATCCCAAAGATATTACGACACGCAAAGCAGGTGCCGAAGCGAAGGGAGCAAACACGTCTTGGTCGGACTCAAATTCCTCGCCCCTGTTTTTTTCCAATTCTGGAATCGCGCGCCGCAACAGCTCAATATAATTCGTATGCTGTTCGGTGACGTCGTTCGTTATTATTGCCTTGACACCTGAATCCGCAGTGACGTGCGCAATCTCGCGAGCTTTGAATCGGGAATTATAGAGCACCGCAATTGCACCGATCAGAGATATTCCAAACATCGATGCAACAAAATCTACGCAGTTAGCCATGAGGATGCCAACCCGGTCACCAGGCTCAACACCTTGCGCAACTAACGAAAGAGCGACCTGGCGCGACCGCACCTCAAGCTCTCCATAGGTCACACGTTCACCTTCTAAAACAATGCAATCTCGGTCGGGATGTTTGGCTGCGCGGCTAAGCAACAACTCAGGCAACGGTAGGGTTTTGATGTCGATCATAGTCATGAGGTAGAAGCTCAGTTAAGTGACTCAATCGCGTCAAAATAGGCGCCGTAATGAAGTCTTTATGGTTCAGTAATTTAGGTCACTTCACGCGACGACCACAAGAACAATCAGTCTGGACCGGCCATCTAAAAAGGGGAAGGTTATAATCAATATACCGCCTGCCACTACCGAAGCAGATCAGGAGCCCTTTTCTAGGAAGTGGGGCGTAAAAAGGAAAGGGTCGGCAAACCGACCCTTTGATTATTGAACCCAGAACAACGTTTTAGGCCATCTCAATATTTGTATGCCACTCTCACTCCGTATGTTCTGGGTGTACCACCCCAACGAGCGGAATCCAAAGTACCCACATCAGCTGCATAGTCAAAGTACTCTTCATCAGTCAGGTTCTTACCATAGACAGACAACCTAATCTTTTCGTTAGCAGTATTGAAAGTCAGACTGGCATCCAATAAGCCAAAAGATTCCTGCTGCAACCAGGGCTTGTTATACAGGTCAGTCATATAATCATCACGCCATGAATAGGCAACCCGACCCAAGATAGACCCGCCCATTGCGTCAAATTCGTAAGACGCTGCGAGGCTATAGCTCAACTCAGCGACCTTCTGAAAATCCCAACGACTAGCCAACTTGTTGTCTTCGCCGTCTACGGTTCCATCAGCATTGGCATCAAAAAATTTAATATTGGTGAACTCGGGGTCTACTGTCCCTACCGACGCATCAAGCCGAAGCCCATCGATGGGTTGCAACTGAACTTCTACTTCGAATCCACTGATTTCTGCTTCCCCTGCATTAAAATTGATTAGACTTGCTCCGCAATCATCGCAGGGGTTGTTAACAAAAAGGATCAAGTCTTCGTAGTCGGCTTGAAAATAAGTGATATTAAATAGACCACGGCCATCAAGGAAAGATGTCTTAAAACCTACTTCAACAGAATCCACTTTCTCTGGATCCGTTGGGCCAACGGCATCAATCGTAGCTGCCCTTGCATTGAAAACACCGCTAGCAAACCCTCTTGTCCAACTAGCATAGGCCATCATGTCGTCATTAAAACTGTAGGTAGCAGCAACTTTTGGAGAAAAGTCTGTCCAATCTTTCTTATTAGAGGTGTTATTGGAGCAGGAGGAAAAGTCGAGCTCACAAGAGCCCAGCACGCCGATATCGATACTTTTCTCTTCTTTAGTCCAGCGTCCACCAAGGGTCAGACTAAGCGCTTCCGTGACGGCGAAGTTCGCCTCACCAAAAACACCAAATGTTTCGTGCTCTGTTTCTGAATAGGTCGCAGCATTCAGTGCGATAAAAAAGTTTCGCCGCTCACCAATCGAGTATTCCTGCTCGAAGCTGTTGACCCCAACGACAAAATTGACCCTATCGGAGAAGGTCGAGGAATACCTCACTTCGATGCTGGTCTGTTCCTGCTCTTCTTTATTGTCATTGAAGTGAAAAATCGTGAACGGTGTCCCGTCAAAGTCTGTGCTGGAGTTGTATTCCACATCACGATAACCGACGATAGCGGTCACAACGCCGTGGCTAAGGTCCCAAGTCGCATCAAGCACTAAAGAATTGGTCTCGAGTTCTGTATAACCGATCAAATCATGGTTGATTTCATATTTATCACTCGGAGGCGTATAGCCCCATCGAGTCTGTGCTAAAAACCGGCTTCCTTCGCCGCAGACAATCTCTCTATTATCCACCCCTGGGATAGGTGCGCAGTTGTGTGCGACATTTTGTGAATTTGCACTACCCGCGTCGTTTTTGAGAAACTCGGCTATTAATGTTGCTTCAAAATTCTCTGAAAAATCGAATCGAACCATGGGCCTTATGATCGTCAGATCCATCCCCACTTTATCTCCTGTATCGGTATCAGGCATGCCAGCAGGATATATATTGAGATCTATCGATCCACGATTGTTATCTTCGAAGTATCCGTCTCTATCCATTTTGATTACGGCCAGTTTTCCGAAGACATTAGAACTTAGGGGCCCTTCGATACTGGCGTTGAATTCAGTGGAACCGTAATCCCCGGCGCCAGCCTCCACATTAAAACCAAACTCGTCACCGGGGCGCTTTGACCTCACCAGAACGGCACCGCCCGTTACGTTTCTGCCTAACAGGGTTCCCTGAGGCCCCCGGAGTACCTCTACCGCCTCGAGATCAAAGGTACTAGATAGCGCTCCCGCGTTATAACCCACGTAGATGCCATCGACGAATACACCCACTTTTGGATCATTAGTTCGAGTTGATCCATTGACCCCCATCCCACGAATGAAGAAATTTGGATAACTCGCATAGGTGCCGACGTTATTTAATTCAGCATTAGCGACCATTTTGCCAACATCAACCAAATCAACGGTAAAAGCTTGTTTCAATGATGCTTCATTGAACGTAACAATCGAAGCCGGAAGGTCTTGCGTTGAGATACCAGCAGCCTGTTTGCTGGAAATCACAACGACTTCTTCAATAATCTGCGACCAACTCGGCAATGACATGCAAATTAATGCAAGCGTTAGTGACAACCTGGTTATTAGTTTTGGTTCTCGGGTGATCATCAAATTACAACTCCATTAAAAGAATTCTTCTTGTAGCCGAGAAGTCACAGCAATACTGGAACCGACGGCAACCTAAGCAAAATTTCTTAATCTTTCACTAATTGGTTCTGGGCTTAATATTGGCCAATCGACCAATATTTATAAGATAACGCGAAATCTGTTTAAACACAAACAGAAAATGATCTTTAACCAGGTTGGATTCGTTGAGGCTGGGAACCCACTCGAGTAATATAGGCAGCTAATGAAAACAATATAAACTCGTTCCTTTAGCTAGCGGCTGGCACGAATAATGGCGCATTGATTACTGGGTCGAGCCGTTGATAAAGCTCAGTTAAGCTTCATTGATTAGCGGGAAAAACATTACCGATAAATAGACAGGTCAAGTCAACACCCTCCGGCTGCATGAAGTCGCTATTTAAGTCTCTTTATTCCTTGCAGCAAAACGAACACGAAAACTGGAAATCACCCGAGGGCCTAAACCCTAGTCCGCCAATGCAATGAAACCTAATATTAAACACCCAGCGCTTAAAGATAGTGGTAAGAAACAGTATTGTGAACATTGTATTCAAAGGGGTAGGCTATTGCGCAAGGGCAATGAGGCTGTGCTTAAAATGCACCTGCTTGATCCGGTTTGTCGGATGAGCTTACTACTTATTAACAGAGCCTTGTTTCGCGAGTAGAAACATACCCGATTCACTAAACAGACTGCCTCATTGGATAATCTTGCTTATGGAAACGAGTGCTCGAAATAAAATCAAACCAGACCAAAAGCGATCTGTTGAAACCAAGAAAAAGATCCTCAATGCAGCCGAGGAGCTATTCTCAAATTATGGGTTCCACGGCACGTCGCTAAGAGGTATAAGCGCATTATCGGGTGTCCGCTTTTCTTTAACACATTATCATTTTGGATCTAAAGGCGATGTTTTTCAGGCTGTGGTAGATCGCCGAGCTGAAGAATATCGAAGGGTCATGCTGAACTCACTTGAACGTTGCTTCGAAGAATATGGTGAGGAACCATTGCCACTAGAAGCAATTATAGAAGCCTATATAAGGCCTTGTTTGGCCGCTCACTGGAGTCAAGGAGCAGGTTGGCACAACTACACCCGGCTCATGGCACATCTCGCCAGCGAGTCTTCCTTGAAGGAATTGAAGCCGCAATTCCAAAAGTATGATGCCGTCCGCGAGACGTATATCAAAGAACTCAAACGTAGCGTTCCTGAGGCAAGCGACAAGCAAATTCATTGGGGCTTCCACTTTTTTCAAACGGCTCTTATTCACCTGCTACTTGACACCCAGGCTATTGACTATCAATCACGCGGCTTGTGCGATTCCGCTGATGTTGAAGAGGTGATCGAGCAAATGCAAGGCTTCTTCGGACACGGCTTTAGCAATAACAACCTCTAACTAAGTCAAGTGGTTAGGAAGAATAAACCACTATTCTGGCTTATATGCCAAGTATATGATCCCCCAGAAGGCATAAGAGACGACATACAGAACGCTCGACGGATTATTGGTAAAGGGCTAGGGGGGCTGACCCGACTGAGAATAGGAAGAATAAAGCGTGTTTTTCCAGGAATACAAAAATAGCTTCAAAAGGCCTGCTGAGGATTTGTGGCTGAGTCAGCATGGATGGGTTAACTGCCTTCATAGCACGAAAAGTTGAAAAACGTTTCATCGTTAACAAAGTTCAGATTCAGTAACTTCAAATCGGAGTTATCACCATTAACTTTCAACGTTGCTTCGCCAGTCCACGATTCAAACAGGCTCGCTATTTGATCACGATTCAACCAGGACTGTTGTTTGGCAGAAAGCGACGCGAGTATCTCTGTGTTGGCTGATCCAATTACCACACCATTTTCGTCATACAGCGTGGCTGTGATATTTGCCAGCTCCGTTGTCCCGGTATTGATCAAACGAACAAATGTTTTATTGGCGGATTCTACGCCTTCGATATTGTGGATTTCACGTTCTCTGACGCAATTCGTATTACTGACAAAACCACTGGTGGAGCGTCACTGGCCTGA
>Ga0233427_10003824_pt1 | contig 12909 bp, 13 predicted proteins | sample SI_118_April2016_5_FD_179885 | JGI IMG/M metagenome (GOLD analysis project Ga0233427, IMG submission 179885) | Seawater microbial communities from Saanich Inlet, British Columbia, Canada - SI_118_April2016_100_MG | ecosystem: Environmental > Aquatic > Marine > Inlet | place: Canada: British...
CCGACCGGCGCGAGCGCGCATGAGGGTGACGTCATCCTCGGCGCATGGGTCGCCGAAGTGGTGGCGATGCTGCGAACGTGATGCCTCGTCTGGCACCATGATGATGTGAATCAACCAGTCGCTCTCGTCACCGGCGCTGCTCGAGGTATCGGCGCGGCCACGGTGGCGGCCCTCATCGCCGATGGATGGCGAGTGGTAGCGCTTGATGGGTGCGCGGATGATCCGGCCGTCGGATACCCCCAGGCCACATCTGCAGATCTCGACGCTGTCGTGGCGGCCGGTGCAGGTGCGGTCACCGCAGTGATCGCCGATGTCCGCGATCAGGCCACGCTCGACGAGGTGATCGGCGGGCTTGGAGTGCTCCACGCTCTTGTCACCTGCGCGGGGGTTGCCACCGGTGGTGGCCCGATGTGGGAGGCCACTGACGCGGAGTGGGAAGCGGCGATCGGCATCAATCTCACGGGTACGTTCAACGCAGTGCGTGCCGCAGTCCCGCTGATCGCCGACGGTGGGCGGGTTGTGGCTGTCGCATCAGCAGCAGGCTCGCTGGGCCTGCGACATATGGGCCCGTACGCTGCGGCCAAGCACGGCGTGATCGGACTGATCCGTTCACTTGCCGCTGACCTTGCTGGCACGGGAACAACAGCCAATATCGTCAGTCCGGGTTCAACGGCGACGGCCCCACTCGATGCCAGTGCCGCCATTTACGGGCTTGACTCTGTTGATGAATTTGTCCAGCACCAGGATCCCCTTGGGCGTCTGATCGAACCAACAGAAGTTGCGGCCGCAATCGCCTGGCTCTGCTCTCCAGCCGCCTCTGCTATCACTGGCGCAGTTGTCCCCGTTGACGGCGGCATGACCGCTACCCCTTAGTTCGTAACATGTTGGGACCTTGGTCGGGGTAGGTTCTGGCCACTGTTGACTTCAAGGAGCGAACGATGAAGACCAGGGCCGCAATTTTGCGTGAGGTTGGTGCCGCGTGGAACGTCGAAGAGATTGAGCTCGACGATCCACAGGCTGGAGAGATTCTTGTCAAGACGCTCGCCGCCGGCATGTGTCACTCCGACGAACATGCTCATGACGGCACGATGCCCGCCCCGATGCCGCTCATCGGTGGCCATGAGGGTGCAGGCGAAGTTATTGGCCTCGGCCCCGGTGTTACCGAGTTTGAGATCGGCGACCACATCTCGTGTTCATTTATCCCGTCGTGCGGCAAGTGCACATGGTGTGCGCGTGGCCAGCAGAACCTGTGTGATCTTGGCGCCAAGCTCATGGATCCCGGCATGATTGATGGCACGTTCCGCCATCGTGATGCCGACGGCAACGACCTCACCCCACTGCTCAAACTTGGCACCTTCGCCGAGCACATGGTGCTCAGCGTCGACTCGGCGATAAAGATTCAGAACGACATCCCGCCTGGCCCCGCCGCACTGGTGAGCTGTGGCGTCACCACCGGCTATGGCTCGGCCGTCTACCGCGCTGAGGTCACCGCAGGCGACACGGTGATCATCGTCGGCTGCGGTGGTCTGGGCACTGCCGCGATCCAAGGCGCGAAGATCGCGGGCGCAAAGAATGTCGTGGCTGTTGATCCTTCCGAGTTCAAGCGTGAAAGCGCCATGGAATTTGGCGCCACCCACTCAGCGGCATCGATCGATGAGGCCATGGAGATGGTGGGGGCGATGACCGAAGGCGTCATGGCCGATAGCACGATCCTTACCCCGGGCACGCTGACCGGCGACTTCATCGCCCCCGCTCAATTCATTACCCGCAAAGGCGGCACGATTGTTGCCACAGCGGTCGCTCCCGTTGAGCAGATGGATGTGACGATGAACCTCTTCATGTTCTCGATGATGAATCAGGAGTTGAAGGGCTGCTTGTTCGGTTCGTCTTCACCCCGTAAGGAGATCCCACACCTGCTATCGATGTATCAAGCCGGTCAGCTCAAACTTGACGAGATGATCACCAACACCTACACGTTGGATCAGGTCAATGAGGGCTATCAGGACATGCTCGACAATAAGAACATTCGCGGCGTCATTACCTTTGACTGAGCGACTTCTTGCTTCGGCTAGTTCACTGGCATCGTGACTGCACTCACTGATCCCGCGGTTCTGGCCGCGCTCGACGCCTCGATCGTCGGGCGTCGGCGCGAGCTGGAAATGCTTGTCGCTGCGCTCTCGGCCAAGCGCCACGTTCTGCTTGAGGGGCCGCCCGGCACGGGCAAGTCCACAATTCTGCGTGAGGTTTCATCGGTGGCCGGCACTGGTTTCGTGTTCGTCGAGGGAAACGCCGAGCTCACGCCCGGTCGACTCGCGGGCCAGTTTGACCCGTCGCGTGTGCTGGAGGACGGCTACACGCCCGATGTCTTCGTCGATGGCCCACTTGTTGAGGCGTTGCGCACTGGGTCGCTGCTCTATGTCGAAGAACTCAACCGGGTACCGGAGGAGACGGTCAATCTCTTGATCACCGTCATGTCGGAGGGCGAGCTCACGCTTCCTCGACTCGGCAAGATCGAAGCGGCTGACGGTTTCATGCTTGTGGCCGCCATGAACCCCTTCGACAACGTCGGCACCGCCCGGGTATCGGGCGCTGTCTACGACCGGATGTGTCGAATCGCGATGGCGTATCAGACGCTGGACGACGAATCCGACATTGTCGTTCGCCGCACGACCGTGGATGATCGAGTGCTGCGGAGACGTGCCGTGATGTCCACCCGGGCGACGCGAACGCACAGCGATATCAGGGTTGGCTCGTCGGTCCGTGGTGCTATCGACTTGGTCGAGGTCGCTCATCGGCTCGCAGAGATGCGAGGGGTCGAGCCCACCGATTCCGATGCCGGGCTCGACGCAGCGATCGTGTCACTGTCGGGTCGGATCCGACTTCACGAGGGGGGCGACAAGACCCCTGAGTCGGTGGTTCGTGAGATTTGGGATGCGGTGCTCGCCACTGAACAACCTCGGGAATCTGACGACGATTCGGGAAAAGCGACCGCCCCGTAAGGGGCGATTCTGGCGGCGCCCCGATCGTCCTGGAAGGCGAAGATGCACAACAGGCGATTACTGACGACAACCGTCGAACGACCCCGCGTCCGCAACTGGCTCGCGATCCGAAATTTGACGAGATCAGCCCCCAGGTAGGTGAGATCAACGAGGACGCCGTGTCGGACCTTGCTGAGGAGGATCCGGATCATGCGCTCTCGATGCTTGCCGAGATGCGTACCGCCACCGATCAAAAGCTTGCTGCGATTGCGGCAAGGATTGCTGGGCGGCTCGTGCTCGACGTTGCCCGCGTTGGGCCACGCCAGGCTCGAGGAATCGGTACGATGGTTTCGTCTCCAGCCGACCGGTATGAGGGTGACCTCGATCTAGAGCGGAGTCTCGACGGCTTGATCCAGGCGCGGGCGGCAGGCGAACTTGTCGATGCCGGGGATCTTTTTGTTCGCCACTGGACAAGACCGGCCACAGCGGTGACCTTGGTTGTCGACCGAAGCGGCTCGATGAGCGGCCGGCGGTTGGCCACTGCAGCGGTTGCCGCGGCGGCCTGCGCGTATCGAGCTCCCATTGACTGGTCGGTGCTCGCCTTTGCCGATCGGGTAATTGCTGTGAAGAGCCAAGACGACGCTCGTTCGCCGACGGCGGTGGTCGATGATCTGCTCCGGCTTCGGGGCCAGGGCACCACCGACTTGGCTGGCGCACTCCGCGCTGCAGCCAGCCAGCTCGAACGGTCGCGCGCCAAACGACGGGTCACGGTGTTGATGTCGGATTGCCGTGCCACGACCGGTGCGGAGGCGATCCCGATCGCCCGGCGTCTCGACGAGCTCTGCATCCTTGCCCCTGCCGATGACGATGCCGATGCGATCGAATTCGCCAAGTCGGTCGGCGCCCGAATCGCATCCATTGACGGTCCAAGCGAAATTCCTGCGGCTCTTCTTGGCGTGCTCGACGCCTGATCCAAATCTGGCCGACGGGCTTGCGATCGACGCGACGCTCATCGTCGTCGTGGTGACGATGAGCGTGGGTCTCTCGGCCGCTACGGTCCGTACTCGTGAACTCGTACCGTGCCCAAGCGCCTGGCGGCTCAATTCGATGATCTTTCGTGACTGAGAATCTCCCGCCGAACTGGCACGTTCATGCCGATGCCGGTTTACGGGTCGTCGACGACGCCAAGCTGCTTATCGGCGGAGCCCCGTCACGGGTCATTCGCCTGTCCGAGGCTGGCGCGAAAGCAGTGGCGGGCTGGTTCGCTGGCGAACCGGTCGGTGAGTCCACCGTCGCCCGAGTTCTCGCTCGCCGCCTTCTCGATGCCGGCATGGTCCACCCCAAGCTGGGACACTGGGGGCAGATCCCACCGTCTGAGGTTGGCGTCACTGTGGTGATACCAGTCAAGGACGAGCCGGCTGGGCTGGAACGGCTTCTGGCAGCTCTGCCGGATGTGCCGGTTGTCGTAGTCGACGACGGTTCGGCAACCCCGGTCGTGGCGGAAAACGCCACCGTGATCCGACGCGAACATGCCGGTGGTCCTGGTATTGCTCGGATGGTGGGCCTTGCAGCCGTCGAGACCGATTTCGTAGCGTTCATCGACGCAGATGTTGAGCCTGGACCGAACTTTCTGACCGACCTCATCGGGCACTTCGCAGATTCGGCTGTGGTCGCAGTAGCTCCCAGGGTTCGAAGCCGTGTCGGCTCGTCGGTGATCGAACGCTACGAGGCTGACTTCTCGCCGCTTGACCTCGGCGCGAAGCCCGCCAATGTCGGACCGCGACGGCCGACGTCGTACGTCCCGACTGCAGCATTTATCGTTCGACGCACCGCGATCAACGACGTCGGCGGCTTTGATCCAGATCTCCGCTTTGGGGAGGACGTCGATCTGGTGTGGCGCCTCGTGCACGCGGGCGGCACGGTTCGGTATGACCCGACGGTCGCGGTTGCTCATGACCCGCGGCGCACAGGCGCGGCCTGGCTGGGTCAGCGAATGGCCTACGGGTCGTCGGCGCCAAAGCTCGCTCAGCGTCATGGAGCGGATGTCGCCCCCGCCCGGTGTTCGCCGTGGAGTGCCTTTGCTTGGCTCCTGGTCGCTCTACGCCGCCCCTTCCTCGGCGGCGCTGTAGCGGCGAGTTCAACTGCAGTGCTCGCGCGGAAGTTGTCCCATATCCCGAATTCCAAGCAGGAGGCCGTTCGCCTGGCGGGTTGGGGTCATTTGCACGCGGGCAGCGGAATTGCTCAAGCGATCGCTCGAGTGTGGTGGCCGATCGCGTTGCCAGTAGCGATTGTGCTGCCTCGGGCCCGCCCGGTGATCGTCGGTGCTCTACTCGGTGGCCCGATAGTGGACTGGCATCAAAGCGCCCGGCGACTCGATCCGGTACGAGCGGTCGCACTTCGCGTCCTTGATCAGATGGCGTACGGGGTTGGCGTTTGGAAGTCGAGCATCGACTCTCGCTCGTTGGGCGCGCTTCGACCCGATTTCGTCAGTGGGTCGGGTTCGAACGAAAACCGTGAGGGACTACGGTGACGCAAACATGAGCATGATCATTAAGCAACGCGTCGACGACCTTCTCGATCGTTGTGCGCACGAAGTCGACGTCGGTCATATTCTCGGCGGACAGGTCGCTGTCGCCTTCGAAGGTGAACTCATCGTCAACGAAGCCCTTGGGGATGTCGCGCTTGATCAGCGCATGCACACCTATTCGGCGGTCAAGCCGACCGTGAGTCTGACCGTGCTCGAACTCGCAGCCGAAGGTCAGCTCAGCCTGGATTCGCCGGTAGCCGCAGTGCTCCCCAGCTTCGCAGCTAACGGTAAGGCTGAGATCACCCTTTCACAGGTGCTTCTTCATGCTGGCGGGTTCCCGCATGCACCGATGCCCCCCGGCTTCTGGAACGACCGTGCCGCCCGCCTCGAGCGGTATTCGACTTGGCGCACGACGTGGGAGCCCGGCACCGCTTTTGAATACCACGCGTCTTCGGCTCACTGGGTGCTGGCTGACATGATCACTGAGGTCACTGGACGGCACCACGCAGACGTTGTCACTGAACGAATCATGGAGCCTGCAGGGGCGTCTCGATGGCTTGCGATTCCGGTGGGTCAGCAAGCGGATGTGGCCAACGTCGAGGCAATCGGTACCTCGCCCGATCCCGCTGTGTTTCGCAACAAGTTCGGGTTCGACATGCCGGTTACTGAGGTCACCAACGAGGCGCTGGTTGCCTTCAATGACCCCGCAATCCGTGCTGTGGGCCAGCCGGGCGGTGGTGGTATTGCCTCCGCCGCTTCAGTGGCGTTGTGGTACCAGGCGATCATGCACGACGAGGGTGAGATCCTTCGACCCGAGGTGAAGGCCGATGCCCTCACTTTTGTCCGCCAAGATCACACGGACTGGCTGGGCGTCCCCGCCAATCGCACACATGCATTCACGCTCGGTGGAGAACAGTCCGGGCGAGCAGCCCGTGGGCTGGGCCACACAGTGAGCGCCGCTGCGTTTGGCCACAATGGTGCCAGCGGTCAGCGAATTTGTGCAGATCCCCAGAGCGGTCTGTCAGTCGCAATCATGACTCGTGGCCTTGACCTCGATGACATGGTCTACAACCACTGGGGCACGGCCCTTTCTTCAAAGGCCGGCCTCCTCACCACCCCGCTTGGCTGACAACGCACGAATGGGGTCTGTCCCCAGACGTGCGTTGCTCTAGTGGGTCGCTTGGGCCTCTCGGCGGATGGCCCCCCACAGCAGGGTCATGGCTACGACGGTTGCGAGGATCACGGGTGGCGCGATGTTGACTCCGTGGGTGTCGGCGAGCACGCCGATCAGGGCGGGGAGTGTGATGGCGCCGATTGAGGATCCCGCGAACTGGTAGCCGATGACTCGGCTAGTTCGCTCGCTGCCGAGATAGTGCGGTGTCCGGCTTACGGCCAGCGGAAACATGACCGAAAATGCAAGGCCGATGATGGGAATGGCGAACCCGCCGACGCCGAATGTGTCGACCCAGAGAAATGCTGATGCGGCAACCGCGATCAATGAGACCTCCCACAGCAGTCGTTCGGGATCAATCCGGCTACCGAGTGCGGCCATTCCCAACCGGCCAGCCGTCATACCGATCCAGAACCCGGCAGTGAGTGCGGTGGCCACTCCGTGGTCGTACCCGCGGCCCTCGCTCAGCAGCGTGAAGGCCCACTGGCCAGCGGCAACCTCCGCCCCGACATAGAGCGCGAACCAGGTAACTAGCTCGACGGTGACTCGGCGGGGAGCGGCGACCCGAGACGTGAGGAACGCTTCGTTGTGCGCAGCGGAGTGGTGAGTGTTGTCGTTCCGCTTCCGAAACAGCAGCACCAATACTACGACCTGGATGATGCCGACGATCGCGAAAGAGCCGCGCCACCAGTCGAAGACAACGATGAGCACGCTCATCATCACCGGACCGATCGACGCGCCCACTCCATAGGCGGCGTGAAGCATCCCCATGTGGCGCGGACCAAAGTTCAAAGCCACCCAGGTATTGCCAGAGGCATCTCCCAACCCGTTGCCGAGTCCGATGCCGGCGAAACCGGCCAGCACCATCCACCAGGTAGCGGACATTGTGAGCAGACCGAGTCCGATGGTGCTGACGATGACACCCACGATGATCGTTGTCATCGTGCCGATCCGATCAGCGACGTGTCCGGACGCGATGCCAGCCACCATGTAGCCCCCGGACAGGGCGACGAAGATCAGCCCAAAGCTGCTGTCGGTGCGATTGAACGCGTCGCGGATGCTCGGCCACGCGGTACCGGTGGCACCGTCGGCGAGGCCGAGCATCGCGTACACGGCGAGGACCAGCGCAAAGAGTGTTGGGGCCGCCAGGCGGCTGCGAACCATGGCGGGGAGTCTGCCTGTGCTAGCGACCTCGTTCGCGCAAGTAGGCCGCTCCGACCTCGCGGGACTCTGGATCGTGCATCGCGTTGACGAGTACGTCGGCGTCGCTCCACGCGAACCTCGTCGACACGAGCGCCTCGACAGCGGCGTCCACCGCGATGAGGGTGGCGCGCAACGTTAGCGACGACTTAGCGGCCAATGTGGCGGCTAAGTCTTCGACCTCGTCGCCGAGTTTGTCGTCGTCCACCATGCGAGTGACGAAGCCGCGCACGTGCGCTTCCAGCGCAGTGAAGGGGCGACATGTCATCACCAGGTCACGAGTGGCCGCCGGTCCGATCTCGCGAACGAGGCGGGGAATTCCGCCCCAGGCGAGCGGAATCCCGAGGTCGACCTCGGGGATCGAGAACCGGGTCGACTCAGCGGCAACACGGAAGTCGCACGCCCCGGCCAGAACGACACCACCACCGACACAGTGGCCGTGGATCGCAGCGATCGTGACCGCCTGCATGCTTTCGATGGCCTCGGCCATTAGCCGCCCAGCATCGGCGCCAGATCGGGCAATTCCCGAGTCGTCGCCGGAGAACGCGGAGAGATCAGCACCAGCCGTGAATGCTCGACCGGCTCCCGTGACGACCACGACGCGTATGGCATCTTGACCGTTGAACCATTTGGCGGCCAAGGCCAACTCTTCGAGGCAAAGGGTGGACAGCGGATTGAGTTTTTCGGGCCGATCGAGGGTGATGCGCCCGATCCGTCCCTCGTGCGCAATTCGTAGCGTCTCGAACGTTGGTGTCTCAGAAGTTAGTGATCCCATCCCGAGATGCTGTCACAGCAGCAACCCGGGATGCGATCACAGATAGGGGATTCGGGAGACTCTGCACGCTGGTGGGTTATGCGATGCCTCAGCTGGTGTCGTCGGAGGCCACGCTTTTGTCTGCGGCCATCGGCTCGAGAACTGAGAGTTCGCCGGTGATCGCTTCGACACGGGCCCAGTCGGTGACATCGGTGTCCTCGGTGAGGAACACGAGTTGCTGGTTATTGGACGAGTACAGAAGGAGTTCCAGTAGCGGGGCTTTCAGATCGTGGTCGATGCCGCGGAGTGAATCGTCGAGGATGAGCGGCAGGCTTTCGCCGCCAGGACCGGCGGTGCGGACGACTTCGAGACGCTCCATCAAGGCGTGGGCCAGGGCGGCAGCATCGTCGTCGTCAACCTTGAGCGGGTTCGTGGTGATGGAGCTGACCTCGGTCATGCGTTGTGTTGCTTCCTCGATCTGGACGCGATACTCGCTGACCCATTCGGGGGTTGTGTCGCCAGCGAGACTGAACCAGGCCGCCATGGAGGAGTCGTGCTCCATGCCCGCTTCAACCAACTGACGACGGGTTTGCTCAGAGTCAAGGAGGCCGTTGACGCGCTGCAGATGGAAGCCGAGGTAGGAGTCAGCGCCACCGGCCGCGAGAGCCTCGGCTTCGTCATTGCGTGCCGAAACCATTCGACGGTGTTGGAGAAATGAGATAGCTGTTACGACGGCGGCCACGGCGATGGATCCCATCGCCGCACGCTGGCTGATCAATAATGCAGCTGGGATTGTCGCGAGAGCGGCAAGGACGCCGGCGACGAATGAGAACTTCCGAACCTTCTCGGAACGAAAGTGGGCGTCCTCGAAGCGCTGGTGTTGTTCTTCGATACGAGCGGCGATAGCCGCGTCCTCAGGTGATGAACCGCTGTCAGCGGCGGCTGTGTCGAGCTCCACTTGAGCTATCCGTACCCGCTCGGCGAGGTCCCACAGGGTAGAGGCATCCACGGCGGCTAGGCGACGGATGATCTGATCATGATGAGTGATGGTGGTGAGGTCGGTCGATGTGACACGGAGGGTGCGTTTTGCAGACCGCTCGTCGAGACCGGCTAGGGACAAGAGGTCAATGGCTCCTGTCTCGTCGGCGAATCGATCGCTCACGTCGGATGAGGCATCGATGTCGATCACTCGGGCACGAGCGCCATGGGGGCGGAAGATGGCAAAACGATTGCCCGTGTCTGCCATGACTTCGGCGTGCACGCCGGCCCGGCTTGAAGTCAGTGAACCCACCAGTTCGCTGATGAGTCCTTCTCGTTCCAATCGTCCTACGCCAGCGATCACGGTGAGTCGGGGATGAAAGTCCAAAGAGAAAGTATTCTCGTCAGCCTCAATGACTAGTCGCTCGAATCGCATGACTGCCCTGTCGGTCAGCAGGGCCGAAGACTTAAGCCGAACGACCTAGCGTTGGGGAGTATTGGGACCGGAGTCGTTTGGTCCCTGAAACCCTCAGATTCGTGATTCCGCCAACACTCAGCAAAACAGGGTTGGAGTCGGTTGTTGCGCGTGGCATCATTGCCAACGCTTCGCATCGGGCAATCGGTGTGAATTTGCTCCCTTAGCTCAGTCGGTAGAGCGTCTCCATGGTAAGGAGAAGGTCGTCAGTTCAATTCTGACAGGGAGCTCGTCGGAACGGCCCTCGCATGAGGGATTTACCGCTCCGAAGGCGGCGACGTAGCTCAGTTGGTGAGAGCGCTCGACTCATAATCGAGAGGCCGACAGTTCGAATCTGTCCGTCGCTACTCAGTCGAATAATCCGGGAGGGGTAGCAATGGTTAACACGCCACGTCGCCCGCTTCGGATTGTCACGAATCCGTCACGTAACCCTGCGGCTGCCGGCGGGTCCAATACTTCAGATCCCGCTATGGCTGAATTGGTCGAGCGGGCTGTTGCTGGAGAACGCGAAGCGTTCGACGAGCTGGTTCGTCTCACCCATCGTGATGCGTTTGGGTTGGCTCTCCGTCTCACCGGCAATGAGGAGGATGCACGCGACGTGTTGCAGGATGCTTACCTACGGGCATATCGGAGCCTTGGTCGCTTCCGTGGCGATGCGCGTTTCAGCACATGGCTCTACCGCATCGTTGCCAACTGCTCCTCCACGCACACCACCAAGCGCCGGCGCTACCGCCACGAGCAGCTTCCTGATGATGACCTCATCGTTGATTCCCGTCCTGAGTTCGACCCGGCTGCGCAGGCGGAGGCCGCTGGTCTTCGTCGGGCGCTTGATGCCGCTATCGTCGATCTGCCACCCCGATTGCGTTCAGTAGTGGTGCTGCGTGATGTCTATGACCTGTCACACGAAGCAATCGCCGAAGAACTCGGGATCTCCGTGAGCGCTGCCAAAGTCCGTCTCCATCGTGCCCGTCGCCGTCTGCGCGAGCAGGTATTCCCACTTCCGGGAGAGGAAACTCATGCCGTCTAATTCTTTAATCTCCTCCACCGAGGGCACAACGTGCGCTGACGTAGCCGATCTCCTGGTCGGAGTCGCTGAGGTTGAGTTGCTGGGCGCCGATGCCCGAACCCATGTCAAACAGTGCCTGCGCTGTCAAGCCGAAGCAGCCAGTTACCGCCGACTGCGCCGGGCCATGCGGTCGCTTGCCACTGAGCCGATTTCTATTGACTCAATGCTCGAGCACGAGATCATGGTTGCGCTCGATGTCGAGGACGGACGGATCGTTTCTCGTGTCCCCCGGGGGGCCGCTGCGGTAGCCACGCTTGGTGGTCTCGCAGCCGCCGCTGGTGCCATCGCCATCGCAACACGTCGCCGCGCCAGTTAGCCGACGGGTGCCGCTAACCTGAGTCGTCGCTCTCAGGGGCGTGGCTCAATTGGTAGAGCACCGGTCTCCAAAACCGGCGGTTGGGGGTTCGAGTCCCTCCGCCCCTGCTTGACGGTGCCGTGTTCCACTGCGGTACCGCCCTAACCACAGCATTGCTGGAACCACCGAGGAAACAGTCATGTCGATGAACCGACAGCAAAAGCGAATGATGCAGAAGCAGGGCGAGATCGACGCCGATGGCGAACCGATCCGCACCCGCAAACAGCCGAACTCTGGCGGGCCCGCTCACGAGCGTGTAGGCCCGGTTCAGTTTCTTCACGAGGTGCGCGGCGAGCTGCGTAAGGTCGCCTGGCCGACTCGTGAAGAGACCACCAATTACTCGATTGTGGTGCTGATCACCATCGTCGTTGTCGGCGCCATGATCTATGGTGCCGACTGGTTGTTCTCCACCTTCATCCTGGAATTGTTCGAGACCTGATCCTATGAGCGACGAAACCGCAATCGAAGAGACCCCTGAGGTCGAAGACGCAGCTGTCGAAGAGGCCCTTGAGGTCGAAGACACAGCTGTCGATGAAACTCCTGTCGAAGCAGCCCCTGCGGCCGCCGGCAAGCTGACCAACCAGTGGACGGGTGCCGCCAGTGCTGACCCTGTCGAAGAGGCCACCTCCGATGTTGTCGACGAGGATGAACTCCTCGCTGAAGAGGCGGAAGAGGAAGAGGTCATCCTCAGCCCCTTCGACCGCCCTGGTCGCTGGTTCGTGCTTCATACCCAGTCTGGCTACGAGAAGAAGGTCAAGCAGAACCTCGAAGCTCGTACCGCCTCGATGAACATGGAAGATCGCATCTACGAGGTGATCATTCCCACCCGTGAGATTCCCGAGTTCAAGAATGGCAAGAAGGTGATAACCGAGAAGAAGCTCTTCCCCGGTTACCTCCTTTGCCGTACCCAACTCGACGACGACGCGTGGTACGTCATTCGCAACACTCCTGGGGTCACCGGATTCGTCAACCAGGGCGGCAAGCCTTCGCCAATGCGGCGTAAGGATGTCGAGAACTTCCTCGGGGTCGAAGCCGACCGCAAGCAGGAAGCCACCAAGAAGTCGAAGCCGATGTTCGAATTTGACATGGGCGAGACGGTTCGGGTCAAGGAAGGCCCGTTCGCAGACTTCTCTGGCGAGATCATCGAGATCAACGAGGACCAACTCAAGGTCAAGGTCCTGGTCAACATCTTCGGTCGCGAAACCCCCGTCGAGCTCGAGTTCGCGCAGGTCGCCAGGCTCTGACAAGGCACGCCTGGGGACAGACCCCCAACGTGACTTAGTGTCAGCAACATGCTGCCAACGCATCTTCTTGCCGGATTGATCGCCGGAGTGTTCATGCGCGATCAGCCATCGACTCGGCTCGCGTTGACGTTCGGCGGCGTGCTCGCGGTCCTCTGGGGCGT
>Ga0233427_10003825_pt1 | contig 12904 bp, 12 predicted proteins | sample SI_118_April2016_5_FD_179885 | JGI IMG/M metagenome (GOLD analysis project Ga0233427, IMG submission 179885) | Seawater microbial communities from Saanich Inlet, British Columbia, Canada - SI_118_April2016_100_MG | ecosystem: Environmental > Aquatic > Marine > Inlet | place: Canada: British...
GGGTCGTCCCCAAAACTGAAGCTGGGATATGCCATCGCTGGCGCACTCCCCGGCTTTGCCTCCTATGACACCGCGATGGCAGGCGAAGACGGCGATGATCTCGACGATCCCGTGATCGGCGAACGCATGCTCTACACCTCCGGCACGACCGGCCGGCCCAAGGGCGTGAAGTTTCTCAACAAACGCAAAGTCCCGCTGCTGCCTGCGCTGACCGCGTCGGCCGGATTGCGACCCGGCAACGACATCCTGCTCAACCCCAGCCCGCTCTACCACGCCGCCCCGATGAGCCTGAATCTGTGGTGGGGGCTCAACCAGGGCATGGGCATGGTCCTGATGGAGCGTTTCGAACCTGAGCAGTTTCTGGCCCTGATCGAACAGCACCGCATCAGCCACAGCCATGTCGTGCCGGTCATGTTCCAGCGCCTGCTCGATCTGCCCGAAAAGACACGCAACGCCTACGACATCTCCTCGCTGCGCTGGATGCTGCATGGCTCGGCACCCTGCTCGGCGGAACTCAAGAACCAGGTCATTGCCTGGCTCGGCCCGATCCTCCACGAGTTCTTCGGCGGCACGGAAGGTGCGCTGGTTTACAGCACACCCCGGGACTGGGCATCGCATCCAGGCACGGTCGGCAAGACGGTCGAGGACGGCGAAATCCGGATCGTCGGCGACAACACACGCGATTGTCCCAACGGCACAATCGGAGCCGTCTATCTGCTCGCGCCCGAAACCGAACAGTTCGTTTATTACAAGGCGCCCAAGAAAACCCACGACAATCGCCTGGGCGACTGGTTCACCATGGGCGACATGGGTTACGTCGATGACGACGGTTATCTCTATCTCACCGGGCGCAACGCCGACACGGTGGTCTCGGGCGGCGTCAACATCTACCCCGCCGAGATCGACCTGGTGCTGAACAGTCATCCGGCCGTGAAGGAGGCCGTCTGCGTCGGCGTGCCGAGCGAACGCTGGAGCGAAGAGATCAAGGCCGTGATCGAGCTCAACGACGGATTTGAACCCGATGACAAGCTGGCCCAAACACTGATCGCCTATTGCCGGGAGAACATCGCGGCCTTCAAGGTGCCCAAATCGGTTGACTTCACCATGAGCTTTCCGCGCTCGAGCGTGGACAAGGTCCTGCGCCGGGAACTGCGGGATCGCTACTGGCCAAAAGACGCATGACACCGGGCCACCTCCAACCCTGCACCAGGCTTGATCTCGCCGCGCGCGAGGCTTTGTTCGCCGGTGCCGTGTTGCGCTTCTCCGACAACAGCGAAGTGAACGCACTGATTGATGCCATCCGCGTCGACATTGCGGCAGCCATGGCGCCGCACAAACCGCTTGAAGCCTGCCGTGACATCGCAGCCGACGAACTTCACGAACGAACGCAGGCGCTGTTTCACCGGGCGGCCAGGGAACCTCTCTGGAATGACCTGCTCGACCAGGTCCTCGTCGCGTTGGGCTGCGATCCGGTTACGACTCATCGTGATCGCCTTCGTCTGCGCATCCAGAGTTCGGATGATCCTCACGACCGCGCAGCCCTGATGACGCTTGATCCTCACCGCGACAGCTGGGGTTCCAACGTCCAGGCCCAGGTCAACTGGTGGGCCCCGATCTTCGACATCGATGTCGGGCGAACCATCGCCATGTGGCCGGACCTGTTCGACCGGCCCGTCGCCAACACAAGTGCCGCTTGGGACTACGATGCTCTGATCGCGAGCCGGAAAAACGGGCAAACCGATTACCCCGTAGTGCCAGTGGTGACCGAGCCTCAAACCCTCAGGGAACCGGTCCCTGTGGTCATTGCTCCTGGTGAGATCCTGGCATTCTCAGGTGCCCACCTGCATGCCAGTGTGCCAAACCAGACCGGATTGATGCGCTACAGCATCGAGGTCCGCACGGTCGATCTCGGTGATATGGAGACAGGTCGGGGTGCTCCCAACGTCGATGCCGCAGCACCGCGCCAGCCGCTCCACTGGTTCCGCCGCATCAGCGATGGAAAAAATCTGTCGAACTGATCCTCAGCCCTTGCCTTTCCATGGGATCAACCAGCGCTCAAGGCGGCGCATCAGCATCTCGATGGCATAGCCGATCAGGCCGATGATGATGATGCCGATCACGACCGTGTCAGTCTGCAGGAAGTTCTTGGCGATCATGATCATCGAACCAAGCCCCTTGTTGGCGGCAACCAGTTCGGCCGCGACGACCGTGCCCCAGCACACACCCATCGAGGTGCGCAGACCGGTAAAAATCTCGGGCAGGGCATTGGGCAGAATGACATGGCGCAGGATCTGGAATTTCGAGGCTCCCAGCGAATAGGCCGCATGGACTTTCGAGATACGCACACTGGAAACACCGGCCCAGGCGGCGATCGTCATGATGAAGAGCGAGGCCAGGAAGAGCAGGAAGATCTTGGCGAATTCGTCGATCCCGAACCACAGGATGATCAGCGGGATCAGAGCAAGCGGGGGGATCGGGCGCATGAACTCGACAATGGGGTCAAAGATGCCGCGCCCAACCGGTGACAGGCCCATGGCAAAACCCAGGGGTACGCCGACCAGCGTGCCGAAGAACACGCCCGAGAGCACACGATAGACACTGATGCCGACATGCTCCCACAGCGGCACATTGCGGAATCCCTCCGTGACTAGCTTGATGAAACGATCCCAGGTTCCATCGATCGTCGGCCAGAAAAACGGCTCGACCAGATTAAAGACCGAGGCGATGATCCAAGCCGCGAACAGGAGCACGACAGCCAGGATCGAATAAAAGCGGCCCGAGTTGACCGCTGTGGCGTCGCCGAACTTTACGGTCTTCTGGCGCGTGAACGTGTTGTCCGACAGGCCTAGCCAGATCGACAGATCGGTTGGTTTTTTCTTGTCGCTCATATCTTGCCTCCTAAACCTGAGGTTCGTCGGACTGGCCCATGATTTCCTCTTCCATGTCCCAGATCATGGAAAGGATTTCCTCACGGGTTTCGACGAACTGGGCTCCGGCCTTGACCTCGCGCGCAGGTTTGACCAGCGCCTCATCGGGGAAGGGCAGCCTGAACTCCTTCTCAATCCGGCCCGGTCGCGGCGCCATCACGATCAAACGCTCGCCCAGGATGAGTGCCTCTTCGACCGAATGGGTGATCAGCAGGATGGTCTTGCCGGTTTCCTTCCAGAGCTTCAGTACCAGGCCCTGCATCTTCTCGCGGGTGAGCGCGTCGAGCGCGCCCAGCGGTTCGTCCATCAGGATGACATCGGGGTCGTTGGCAAGGCAGCGGGCCAGCGCAACGCGCTGCTGCATGCCGCCGGAAAGTTGGTAAACCGGCTTTTCTCCGAAACCCTGCAGGCCAACGATATCGAGGAGATATTCAACTTTTTCTGCCGTTTCGGCAGCCGGCTTTCCGGCCATGCGCGGGCCGAAGGCAACGTTCTTCTCGACCGTCAGCCATTCGAAGAGCGCGCCCTGCTGGAACACCATGCCACGCTCGGCACCGGGGCCTGTAACCGGTTTGTCGCCCAGACGAATCTCGCCTTCAGTCGGCGACAGAAATCCTGCGATGATGTTGAGCAGGGTCGTCTTGCCGCAGCCCGAAGGGCCCAGAACGGTGACGATCTCGCCCTGCTTGATATCGAGCGAGACGTCGTTGAGCGCATGAACATCGCCACCGCCAGGCAGCGTATAAACCATCGACAGCCCGTCGATCACAATTCCAGCCACGACTTTGCCCCCCGTGATTCAAACGAAAAGGGCGGCGGGTTTCCCCGCCGCCCTTACCTGCACTTACTGCAGATAGCTGTCGTCGATAAAGCCCGAATAATCATCGAGCGAGGCATCCATGTTGCCGGCTTCGACCATGACGTCGGCGACGCCCTTGGTCATGGCCTGCACACCGCCACCGAGCCAGTTGGGGCCCATCTGATCGGCTGCCGTCGGGAAGCCAAAGCCTGCCAGCATGGCTGCCGTGGCGTCCTCATCCATGCCTGCCGCCATGGCGATGGTACCAAGGGCCGCAGCCGAATCGGCCGCGTAGGCTGCATTGGATGCTTCGGTAACTTCCATGAACTTCCTGACCAGGTCGGGATGCTCGTTGGTAAAGTCTTCAGTCACCGTCACGATATCGAACGTGTTGATCCCGATCGCTTCCTGTTCGGCGCCAGTCATGAGGGGCGAGCCTACGGTCCTCATGCGATCAAGCGCACCGCCAAAGGCACAGCCCATGACGACATCGCCGCGGATCAGCGCGACGGCGGCATCGGCCGGGTTCATCTGCACGAGATCGACCTTGGAAGCATCGACACCCAGGTGATCGAGTGTGCGCAGCAGCTTGTAGTGGGTCACGTTGCCGATCGGCGTTGCGACCTTCATGCCTTCCAGTTCGGTGGCATTGGCCTGCGTGATGCCGGAGCCATCGCGAATGATGCAGAGATCGTTCTCGGCATAAGTCACTGCGATACCGACGAGTTTGAGCGGCGCACCGTTGGAAACACCGACGACGAAGGGCACGAAACCCTGGCTGTAGGCAATCTGGACATCACCAGAGACCATCGCCTGGGTCATCTCGTTGCCGTTGCCAAAGGCACGCCAATCGAGCTCGACACCCATCGCTTCGTCTTAGGTCTTTTCGATCTGCGCGACCTGGTTGGCCGTCGGCCACTCCAGGAAATAAGCCACGGTGACCGTGTCGTCATGGCCAGCCAACACCGCAGCCGTACCCGAAGCAAGCGCTACTGCACCAACAGCAGCACCCAGTACTACTTTCTTGAAATCCATGTCTGATCGTACCTCCCTTTTGGCCGGACCATTCCGGCAAGATCGATCGCGAAGCCCCGGGAAGGTACTGGCGGCCAGACAGGCACCACGTTACCGCAGCCCTGAAAAACCTTTCGTTTGCCCAAACTGGCCGACCCCTGCCGTGCCCCTCTTTTTTCGAGGCTTCTTTGACGCAGACAGTACACACCAGATCGATCAGGAACGAATGGCACCAAAGTTCGTCGAAGTCTTGGGCCAGTGGGGCGTTGTGGTTCTCGAAACCGCCCGCGCAGCGACAGGACACTCAGGCTGTGGTGCCGACCAGAGGCTGGGGCCTGCCGCGCAGGGTCATGACCGTCACGATCAGGAACAGGTTGACGACGTTGAAGGCAAAACCGATCAGGAAGGCCCAACGGTAGGTCCCGGTCCAGTCGAACATGGAACCTGCAAGCTGGCCGCCCATGGCCATGCCGGTCGCGCCGAACAGGAAGATCACACCGACGCGCCAGCCCAGCCCCTTGGCCGGATAGATCGATCGCAGGGCGACCGCATACATCGGCACCAGCCCCCCGAAGCCGAGCCCGAAGACCGTGGCGCCCAGAAGCAGGACGGCGAAGTTGTCGAACGGCGCCAGGATCAGGATACCAAGCGCCTGCATGCCCGAGCCGATAAGCATGGCCTGCAAGCCGCCGATCCGATCTGCGAAAGCACCCATGCCAAGCCGCCCGATGAAAGACGATCCCATGATCCAGGTCAGGAGCAGGGCACCGTCGCTGCTGGTGTAGCCGATGTCGCGCGCGTGCGATGCGATGTGGACCAGCGGCATGGCCATGGCGATGCAACAACACAAGATCGCGGCGCATAACAGCGCATGGGGCACATTCTCGGAAAGGCTGCCCATCCGGAAAGCCGAACGGTCGTCGCTGACACGTTCGGCCTGCATGGCGCTCCAGCCCGGCGGGTTTCCCTTGAGCAGAATCACCAGAGGCGGCATCGCGACCATGGCAAAGCAGCCATAGATGAAAAGCGCGCCGCGCCAGCCATAATCGGCAATCAGGACATCAAAGACCGTGGGCCAGATGAAACCCGCAAGCCCCTGGCCAGAGGCCACGACCGCGACCGCGAGACCACGATAACGCTCGAACCATCGCGTCGCCGTCGTAATCAGCGGTGCGAACAGGGTCGCATTGCCAAGGAAGCCGATCATCAACCCGAAGACCAGGCAGAACTGCCAGGGTTGCGTGACATGGGTCAGCGTCAACGCACCGGCCGGAATCATCATGGCGCCGATCAACACCACGGGCAGCGCACCGATTTTATCGCAAAGCCGGCCCATCAGGATGCCGCCGACACCGGTGCCGATCATTTCCAGCGCATAGGCCGCCGACGTCGTGCCGCGCGACCAGTCCATATCGTCGGAGATCGTCTTCACGCTGGTCCACAGCAGGTATTCGATCCCCATGCCGCAGAAGACAATCAGGAGCGAGGCAAGGGCAACACGCCAGGCCGCCAGGCCATCGGCTGCGCCATCGACCGCCACCGGTTTGCTCATCAGGCCACCCGGTTCATGCGCGCAATCGCCTGAGATCATCGACCGTGTCGATATCGGCCAGGGTCTCGAGCGTGGCGACGCGGGCACCTTCGGGGAGTCCCTGAAGGGTGTCGGCAAGCGCGTGGCGTGTCGACCAGCGCACCGGGCCAAAAATCTCGCTGGCACGCAGCGAGCGGGCAATGCCAACCAGCCAGTAGCCACCATCATCAGACGGGCCGAACACGGCGTCGTGACGCTCCAGCGCCCGGAAGGCGCGTGCGACATGGCGCGCCGAGAGATCGGGAATGTCGCTTCCCACGATTACCACCGGCCCCGCCGGCATGGCATCAAACGCGCCCTGCATGCGTTGGCCCAGATCACCCTCTTCCTGGGCAAAAACCGGCAAGCCCCTGGTCCACCTGCCGGGATGGCGCGCGGCCGATGGCGGTGTCGCCGCGATCACCGTCGACCAGCGGGGATCATCGCCAAGGCGCTTGAGCGTGCGACGCAAGGTGCTCGCATAGAAGGAAAGCGCCGCATCCGGGCCGAGCGCATCGGCAAGACGTGTCTTGACCTTGCCGTGCTCGGGCCTTCGGGCCATTACGACGACATGACGATCGCGCATCATCCGTAGAGCCGCAGCAGCCAGCGCGGCGGCATTCCCAGGAAATAACAGGTCAGGCAGAGGAGGTTTCTAAACATCCGCGCGGTATAGCCCATCCGGCGGTAACGCACAGCACTTGTGACGGCATCGCAGGACAGGGTCACAAGGCGGCGCCGCTCAATGCGGCGCACCATGTCAACATCTTCCATGATCGCCAACGGCCTGAAGCCGCCCAGCGACTCGTAAAACGCACGCGAGATCAGGAGGCCCTGATCGCCGTAGGGCAGACCCAACCAGCGGCTTCTTCGCGCCGCAATCCACTCTACCCGCCGCGCCGCCGGTGAAGGATCATCAAACCGCAAGCGGAACACCGCAGCCCGATCAGACTCGCCCGTGTCGGCGATGAAGCGCGCAACCGCCCCGTCCCAACCTTCCTGCAGGCGGGTATCGGCATGGAGGAAAAGAAGCCACGGCCGGTCGGCTGCTGCACCACCCGCAGCCATCTGACTGCCGCGGCCACGCTCGGTCTGGATCACCGCAACATCGCGCGATTTTGCGATCTCAAGCGTCGCATCGTTCGAACCGCTGTCGACGACCAGCACGGTGGCATCGACGTCTGCGGTGACCAGGAACTGGTCCAGCATCACGCTCAGCGTAGTTGCGGCGTTGAGCGCCGGGATGATCACCGTGAGGCGTTCCATGGCTGCCATCCTAGCGTCTTCACGAAATCCACGTATCGGGCTTGCCTAAGATTTGTTTGTTCCTTTATTGTTCTTTTCACATGAGGAGAGAACAATGAAACAACGAACACATATCCTGCAACGTCGGGGGCGCGGCGCGGCGAGCAACCAGGCAGGACGTTTCGAGCCGCACACGCACGAAGCCTTCGACGACGGCTGGGGTGGCATCGAAGAGGAACTTCCGCCACTCGAGACCGAAATCTCGATTGATGCAAGTCGCACCGTGATCGCACGCAACAACTCCCCCGATATTCCGTTCGACCGCTCGATCAATCCCTATCGCGGCTGCGAGCACGGCTGCGTCTATTGTTTTGCCCGCCCGACCCATGCCTGGCTCGGCCTCTCGCCGGGCCAGGATTTCGAATCGAAACTCCTGATGAAACCCGACGCAGCCCTTCTGCTGCGCCAGGAGTTGTCCCGCTCAGGCTACCGGCCACGGGTGATTGCGCTGGGGACCAACACCGATCCCTACCAGCCGATCGAACGCGGTTACGGCATCACCCGCCAGATCCTCGAGGTTCTGCAGGAATGCCGCCATCCCGTCGGCATCGTCACCAAATCTGCCCTGATTGCCCGCGATGCCGACATCCTGAGCGCGATGGCCGAGCAGCATCTGGCCCGTGCCTATATCTCCATCACAACGCTCGACGGCAGCCTGGCGCGGCGCATGGAACCACGCGCGCCGACACCGGCCAAACGGCTCAAGGCGATCGAGGCGCTTGCCAAGGCAGGCGTGCCCGTTGGTGTCATGTTTGCCCCGATCATTCCGGGGCTAAACGACCATGAGATGGAGGACGTGCTGCAGGCCTCCCACGATGCGGGAGCCTCAACCGGCGGCTATGTGCTGTTGCGCCTGCCGCTCGAGATCAAGGACCTCTTCCGCGAGTGGCTCGAAGCCCAGTACCCTGACCGCGCCGGTCGTGTCATAACGCTGGTGCGCGATTGTCGCGGCGGGCGCGACTATGACGCCGAATGGGGCAAACGCCTTAAAGGCACGGGGCCCTTTGCAGATATGGTCGCCAAACGTTTCGCGATAGCCTGCCGCCGTTATGGCCTCGACAAGCGGAGCTGGGAACTCGACACCACCCGCTTCGTCAAACCCGCCGCCGACGCCGATCAGCTCGCTCTGCTTTGACGGCGCGCCTGCCGTGACAGCACAGCGCCGGATCGTCATGCTGCGCTTGTGGATTCGAACAGGATGACAATGGATTAAGACCATGACCAACATCTATGAGCGCCTGGGCGTCGACACCATCATCAACGCCAAGGGCCCCGCGACCCGGTTGACCGGCAGCATTCTGCGCCCGGAAGTCGCCCAAGCGATGGTCGAGGCGTCGCAACATTGTGTCGATCTCGCCCACCTCCAGGCAGCAGCAGGCGCCTACATTGCGGAAGTGACCGGCGCCCAGTCAGGTTATGTCACCGACGGCGCGGCCAGCGGCCTGATGCTGGCTGCCGCAGCCTGCATCGCCGGTCACGATCTCGCGGCCCAGAACCGTCTGCCCGACACAACCGGCCTCAAGAACGAAATCATCGTCGCACGCGGCCATCGCAACATGTACGACCATGCGGTCCGGACCGCCGGCGCCAAACTGATCGAGGTCGGGGTCTCCGACCGCAACACCGGCGCGGGCGTCCGCGATGCGGAGCCCTGGGAATACGTCGCCGAGATCAACGAACGCACTGCCGCCGTCTATTGTGTCGTCGTGCCGGGCAACCAGCCGACCCTCCCCGAAATCGTCGCTGCCGTCGCACCACACGGCATTCCGATCATCGTCGACGCCGCCGGACAGTTGCCGCCAATGTCGAACCTCAAACGTTTCATCGCCGAGGGTGCCGATCTTGTGTGTTTCTCGGGGGGCAAGGCGATCGGCGGGCCACAGGCTTCGGGCATTCTTGCGGGACGGCGCGACCTCGTGATGTCGGTCGCCATGCAGCATCTCGACATGGATACCGCACCCAGCCGCTGGAATCCGCCGGCTTCCCTGATCGACCGCAACGCCATTCAGGGCATGCCGCGCGATGGCATCGGACGCATCTGCAAGGTCGGCAAGGAAGAAATCGCCGGGCTGGTGACCGCCCTGCGCCTGACCCTGGAAGACGATGCCTCCGGCGCCCTGCGGGCCGGTTGGTCACGCACCATCGCAACGGTTGCCGAAGGCCTGGCGGGGGTCAACAACGCCACGATTGCCGTGCGCGACGATCCCGAACGCCACCCGGTTCCGGCTCTGGCGTTGACCCTGGACGAGAAGGCACTGGCGCGCGATGCCGAAGCAGTCCTGATCGAACTCGAATGCGGATCGCCACCGGTCTATTTCGAGCCCGGCGAGGTCGGCAGCGCCACCCTTGTGGTGAATCCCTTGTGCCTGAAGGAAGGCGAACCGGAGATTTTGGCTGGTCGCATCAAGGACGTTCTGCGCCGCTAACACCGCTTTGCCCTCATCGTGCCACAACGGCGCGTGATAGAGTGGCGTCATGGAACAGGGCCACGAACTCACCCAGATCGCGATCGTCGTATCGGTCGCGCTGCTGTGCGGCCTGTTCCTGGGTCGCCTGCGACAGCCCGCGATTGTCGGCTACATCCTGGCCGGCGTTGTTCTGGGGCCCTCGGCTCTGGGGTTTGTCGAGGACCGTGACCAGATCAACCTGCTGGCCGAGCTGGGCGTGTTGCTGCTGCTCTTCAGCATTGGCATGGAACTTGATGTCAGCGACTTTCGCTCGGTTCTCAAGTTCGCCGCCATCGGCACCGGCCTGCAGATCACCATTGCCACGACCGTCATCCTGTTGCTCACCTGGCCGTTGGGCTGGCCCTGGGAACGCGGCGTCCTGATCGGCTTTGGCATCGCGCTCTCGTCGACCGCGGTGACGATCAAGTTGCTTGAGGATGTCGGCGAGATCAAAAGCGAGGTCGGACGACGCGCCATCGCCATCCTGATCGCCCAGGATCTCGCCATCGTTCCGATGATGCTTTTCATCGCCGCGCTGGCACCCGATCAAACCATCACGATCAAGGATGTTCTGCCCCTGATCGGATCGGTTCTGATTCTGGCTGGCCTTCTCTGGTTCCTGGGACGCAAGGGCAAGATAAAACTCCCCCTGCGCGAGCTCGCCCGCAATCAATCCGATCTGATCGCAGTCAGTGCGGTGGCGTTGTGTTTTGCCGCGGCGGCGGTAAGCGGCCTGTTCGGCATGTCGACCGCCTATGGCGCTTTTCTGGCCGGGCTTCTGCTCGGCAACAGCACCGACCGCAAACTGATGCTGCGCTCGACCCTGCCGATCCAGGGCCTGTTGCTGATGGTCTTTTTCCTCTCGATCGGCCTGCTGATCGACCTGGGATTCATCTGGGACAATCTGGGCGAGATCATTCTGATGCTGCTGATCGTCACCCTGGGAAAAACCGCGATGAATGTCGGTATCCTGCGTTTTCTCAAGGAGCCCTGGCCGCGCGCCTGGCTGGGCGGCGTCGCGCTGGGCCAGGTCGGTGAGTTCTCGTTCGTCCTGATTGCGCTGGGCCTTTCGGTCGGCGCACTCGACGATGAAGGTTACCGCCTGTTTGTCGCCGTGATCGCGCTCAGCCTGATCATCAGCCCGCTCTGGCTCGACAGCGCGCGCCGGATCGAGCGCCTGGCGGTTCATGTCGACACACTGCGCGACCTCATGACGCGGCTTTACCCCCTGGCGACCGCCAGAACCCAGCAATCGATCGCGTGGACACTGGTGAAACGCCAGCAGATCGCCGAACGACACGCCAAAGCCCTGCCCGAAAGCCTGGCCGACGATCAACCAGTCAGCAGACCCAGAGGCGATGACAAAGCCCAATCTTGATTTCGAGCGCGGCGTCTCCGCGCCGGTGGCCGGGATCGACGAGGTCGGTCGCGGCCCCTGGGCCGGACCGGTCGTCGCGGCCGCCGTCATCCTTGATCCCACCACCATTCCAGACGGTCTGAACGATTCCAAGAAACTCACCGCCAGACGACGTGAGGCGTTGTTCGCCGCGCTTCAGGGCCGTGCATCAATCGGGGTCGGCAGGGCCGAGGTCGAGGAGATCGACGACCTCAAAATTCTGGCCGCATCCATGTTGGCGATGCAGCGGGCATTGGCAGAGCTGCCCCTGGTCCCGGCCCATGCACTGGTCGACGGCAACCGCGCACCAGATCTCCCCTGCCCGGTGACCACCGTGGTAAAAGGCGATGCACGGAGCCTTTCGATTGCGGCAGCCTCGATCATTGCCAAGGTCACGCGTGACTGCTGGATGGCGGATCTCGCAGGACAACATCCAGGCTATGGCTGGGAACGCAACGCCGGCTACGGCACGGCGGAACACCGCGCCGGTCTCGATCTGCTCGGCCTCACGCCGCACCACCGGCTTTCGTTTCGGCCTATCGCGGAGATCGCCGCCCGGCGCTGAAAGCGTGGCGCACAACCTTGCGAGTCAGGGTCGGCAGGGCCAGCGAGTCGAAGCTTTCGGGGTGGTGCCAGCTGCCATGACCCGGTGCTGTCGCACCCGACAGAACGGCGACTTTGAGGTCGATCGTGAAATGCGTGAATCCGTGGCGCACCAGATCGGGCAACAACTCCCAGTCACCTGCCAACGGCGCATGCGGCAAGGCTTCTTCCAGGGTCCAGGGAGCCTCACGCCAGGGCGTCGTCGGTGCTTCCATCATGCCGCCAAGCAGCCCCTCATCCGGGCGGGTGCGCAGCAGCACGGCGCCATCGTCGCGTTCCAGCCAGAAGACCAGGCCGTGGCGATGCGGGCGTTCCTTACGTGGTGCCGGGCGGGGTAATTCTTCTGCGATCCCCGCCAACCGCCCGGCACAGGCGTCGCGCCAGGGGCAGAGGCCACAGGCAGGCCTGCGTGGCGTACAGATCGTCGCCCCAAGATCCATCAGGGCCTGGGCGAAGTCGCCGGGGCGATCGGTCGGCACCAGCGCTTGCGTGCGCTTGCGGATTTCCTTCTTGGCCGCGGGCATCGGCGCGCCGATGGCATAGGAACGCGCCATCACCCGCTCGACATTCCCGTCGACCGCCGCTGCGGGGCGGTCAAAGGCGATCGCTGCGACAGCGCCTGAGGTATAGGCACCGATCCCCGGCAAAGCGCGCAAACCAGCCTCGGTATCGGGGAAGACGCCATCCAATTCGCCCGCTATCTGGCGCGCGCAATCGTGAAGCCGCCGTGCCCGCGCGTAATAGCCAAGGCCCGCCCAGGCCGCCATGACCTCCTCACGCGGCGCAGCGCCGAGCGCGCCGACATCGGGCCAACGCTCCAGAAAGCTCAGAAAATAGGGGATC
>Ga0233427_10003832_pt1 | contig 12878 bp, 15 predicted proteins | sample SI_118_April2016_5_FD_179885 | JGI IMG/M metagenome (GOLD analysis project Ga0233427, IMG submission 179885) | Seawater microbial communities from Saanich Inlet, British Columbia, Canada - SI_118_April2016_100_MG | ecosystem: Environmental > Aquatic > Marine > Inlet | place: Canada: British...
ACCAAATCAGGCCAAGCCTCAGGCTCATCGAAGAGGACAGCGCGACCGGGATCGCTTTCATCAGTCGACGTAATACGAAGCCCAGCTACCTGTTTGTCGAGCGTGCCAATGCGAACACCAATCTTGTCGGCTTCAGCCTCGCGCACCCTGTCGTATTCGAATGGGCTCAGTTCGGCGAGCCTGGATATGGCCTCGGCGTCGGTCTCGATGTTTGGATCGACCGGCTCACGGATTTCGACCGTCTCACCCTCGATGGTGTCCAGGGCGTTCATGCGGCGACCCTCCCGTTGATGACATCGTTCCAGTCACCGAACCTGTCCGGTGGGAACCGCAGCAGGACACGCCTGCCATCGCGGGTGAACCTGTCTGCGGCCTTCTCAGCCGCTAACCGGCCGGGAACGCCATTGTCGGCGAAGACATGGACTTCGCGCACACCGTCCGGCAGGGCAACCCTGTGCATCCGTGAACCGCAAGCAGCCCACACAGGAACGTCATGTAGCTGCATGGCTGACAGGGCGGTTTCGATGCCCTCAGCGAGCCCTAGCACCTCTCCGGAAGGGCCCAGCCTGACAGCGCTGTCCTCGAATGGTCCCAGCGACATCTTTGGTGAAGGAACCTCGGCCTTACGGTCGCAATCGCCGGTCAGATAGGTTCGCTGTACGGCAACGATGTCTCTCGACGAATTCTTTATCGCCGCGACCATTGCCGGAAGTTGCAATCCTGTCGGGATGTGAAGTAGCGCGGGATGAAACCGCAATGACGACGAGACAGCCAAGGTGATGCTCCGCGCATTGAGATAGGCTGTCAGGCGTTCACCATCCTGACACGAAGCCCATATCCCTTTTGCTGCTGCGATGCGCTCCAGTGTCTCCTGGTCGCGCGTGAACGTTTCGACGACACGAGTGGTGGGACGAGTGCCGTCCCAGGCACCGCGCGCCTTCAAAGCGGCAATGACGGCATTCTGTTCGCAACCGGCGAAACACTTCACCAGCACGCGCCCGTCCTTCTCAGTGATGGAGAGAGACGGGTTGCGGTCATCGTGGGCAGGACATTTTGCCATGCCGCTGGAACCGCGCCAGACGCCGTCCAGAGCCTTTGTGATGTCGGTTGCGTTCATCGCCCCTCTCCTGCTGTCAAGTTGACAACTTCAAGAGCCTGGTCATCGGTGCCCTGCTGGGCAATGCGCCGAATGTCCTCGGCCCGCCACGCGGAAATGCGCGGCCCGAGTTTGACGGGCTTGGGATAGATGCCGCTCTTGACGCCAGCCCACCACGTCGATTCTGCGATGGGGAGAACGCCGGGGACGAACTGCGACAGGCGCAGAAGGCCGGTTTCGGGGAGGTCGCTCATTTACTGTTCTCACGCTATGGCCCCGCGCCGTGCCGGGCCTTCGCGGAGAACATGGGTGAGTTTTGGAGACCGAAAAACTGCCTTGGGACAGATGAAATTCGGCCTATTTTCGGGGAGGTTTTCGGGGGGCGAGTTAAGGTGTTTGGTTATCTCTCTTGGAGAAACCCCGGAACAGCGAGCGGATGGCATCTTCCATCGCCTTCGACTTCGGCCTCGGCTCGTCGGGGTGCTCGCTCTCCATCCAGGCGACAAGATCGCGGGCCTGTTGGCTGATTCTTGTGGCCTGCGTCCCCGCGTCAAATCGACGTTTCAACTCCGCTTCGTAGAGGTGTTTGGAGCTGGGTCTTCCCGCAGCCCCAGATGTGGCGGGCGGCTCTAGGGCGGCGGCGAGTTCCTTTGGAAACTGAAGGTTGTTCGCCCGGAGCCATGACAAGACCGCAGCCGGCGTGAAGCAGGCTGTGCCCGCCATGCCCGGGTGGACCACCAGCGCCCCCGACAGCATGGCGCGGCCGATCAGTTGCTGCCGGTCGAGAAAAGCCTGGCCAAGGCCCATGTCCACCAGGCCCTCGATCAGGTTGCCGCCCGGCTCGAGGCCCAGGCTCAGGGCGGCGGCCTCGCTCAAGTTCCAGTAAGCCACGGCGGCCCAGTGCTCAAACCGGGCGTTGAGTGGCGTGATCGGGTGAGGTTCCCACATCATTTGTGCCTCCGCATTGGCGTCCGCAGGGTGGGAAAGGCGCGGCAGGCAGGGTGCGATGCCCTGCTTTTCGATCCGTCGATCTAGCCACGCCACGGGAGGCGCTTGCTGCCCGGTTCATTGAGCCGCCCGGAGTTGCACGACGGTATCGCCGCACGCCTCGATATAGGCCGCCCATGCGTTCATCAGGTCGCGCCTCTTGGCGAACAGGTCCGAGCGCCGATAGGCCGCCTCCACCTTGTCTTTCAGGGCATGGGCCAACGCCGCCTCGCAGATGTCACGGGGAAAGCTGGTTTGCTCTGCCGTCCAATCCCTGAACGTCGAGCGTAGCCCGTGTACCGTCGCTGTGTACCCAGCCCGGCGCATCCACATGAGCATTGCCATGTTGGAAATGGGCCTGCCTCTCCGCGCACCGGGGAAAAGGTAATCATAGGCACCCAGATCCTTAACCTGCTCGACAATCTCGATACAGCGAGCGGGCAGGGGAACCCGATGGGGTTTGCCTCCCTTCATGCGTTCGGGCGGGAGATTCCAGACTGCCTCTGGCAAGTCCACCTCATCCAATGTTGCGCCGATGGTTTCACCCGTTCTGGCGGCTGTAAGTAGGGTCCACTCTAGGGCCAGTCGCACAATGTCGGGAGCGCCGGTGCGCAAGGAACTCACAAAGGCCGGCGCTTCGTCATAGGGCAACGCTTCGTGGTGCTTCTGGTTCTTCTTATCGGTCTGGCGCGCGAGTCCGGGGCCAACCAGCGCTGCAGGGTTTGCTCCCGTCCTGTGGCCCGCTGTCGTTGCCCAATCCATTACCGCACCAATGCGCTGACGCACCCGGCGGGCAGTCTCGGGCTTGGCAAGCCAGATGGGGCGAAGAATGGCCTCAAGATCGGCGGAATCGACGTGATCGACGCGCCGCGCTCCAATGGTTGGGTAGGCGTAGGTTTCGAGCGTTTTCAGCCATTGCGCACCATGCTTGGCGTTGCGCCAGCCTTCGGCCCGGATGCCGTGGACCGTCTCGGCAGCCTCTTTGAATGACGGGATTGCCTTTTCTGCGCGCCGGGCGGCAAGCGGGTCGCCACCCTCACGGGCCATCTTGCGCATGTCGCGGGCCTTGTCGCGAGCCTCGGAAAGACTGACAAGCTGGGTCGAGCCAAGCCCGATGTCACGACGCTTGCCACGAACTACCGTGCGCAGAATCCAGCGTTTCGCCCCGCTGGGGTCAACCACCAGATAGAGACCGTTGCCATCCGCAAACCTGCCGGGCTCCTTGGCATTTCGTACTTTCACGGCGCTCAGGGCATCTACTGGATGACGACCGGCTGGCTTCATATCAAAATCCCTCTTTCCACCCCACAATTTACACCGGGTGATGCCGGAGTTCAATGGACCATACTAGAGGAACGGGGATAGAACAGGGTTGGAATACTGCGGTGTTTATGGAGCCTGTTGGACTGTGCTGGATATTAGGTTGGCGGACTTCCTCTCCGCCACCCACCCCAGTCTCTGTCAGCAAACTGCTTTTTTCCCTGTTTTCTCCCGATTTTCCGGGGGTTTGGACTGTGGCATTTTCCAGAGAGACGATCGTTGTGTCGTTGTTCAGGGCGATTTTCCAGGGTCGTCTCCGGAGGCACCATCACGCGCTTCGGTTAGGGAAAAATTCCCTGCTAACAGGGAATTAACAGGGAAAATTCCAGGAATCTGAGCTATCTGACCAAACTGCCCTGTAAATCCGGACGTTATTTCAATGCGTTACAGGCGATTTCCCTGCGCAAATTAACAGGGAACTTTTTCGTAATTATCAGGGAACTTTTCTGCAGAAACAGGGAAGTGCAGATGGGGATCAGGGATGACCTGAACTTACCTCAAAGCCGTACAACTTGGCCTGCCCATCCCATTCGAGTGGAATAGGTTTGCGGACGATCCTTTCGAGGGTGAGGTCTGATGGCTGGCGACCTTCAAAGATCGCTTTCTGGATCGCGGGTGAAAGAAAGGCGAGCTGGGCCCGGGTGCGAACATAGGATTCTGAATGACCGGTAGGCGTTCAGACCCTGTTCATCGAACCGGGAAGCCCCTAGGAGAATGGCTACAACGAGAGCTTCGACGGCAAGCTGCGTGACGAGCTTCTCAACGGCGAGATCTTCACCACGTTGTACGAAGCCCAGGTGCTGATCGAACGCTGGCGGCGACCGGTTCGTCTGCGTCAGCAGTCTCAGCGTTGTCTCGCCCATTCAGTTGGGCCTGCGTGCGCTGACGCGCGGCGCCAGGTTCGCCTGGATCGACGCACATGCCACGCTCGACGAAATCGTGGCCCTGCTGGAGCGCGAGAAAGCGACCCAGCTCCATTGCGGCATCGCCCTCTTGCGTCTGCTTGTGCAGCACCCGCGGGCACGCCAGGCCTTTGGGTCGCTGGTTGGCATTCGAACGATCGGCGATATCGTGGAGTGGCGTGATCTCCATGCCCTGTTCAAGCAGTTTCCGGGTGATGCCGTGATCTATTGTGGTTACGGCTCGACCGAAGCGCCCCAGTCGGCCGGCTGGTTCGCGACGCGTGATCTTCTGGAGGACGATGGCCGCATTCCGCCGGGTTATCCGACACCGGGGTCCGAACTCTGGATCGACCGGTCCGCAGCCGGGCAGGGCGATGACGGTATCGTCGGCGAACTGGTGGCTGGCGGGGAGCGTTTGTCAGCTGGTTACTGGAACGACCCCAGAGCGACTGCCGCCGCCTTCGCCACCCATCCCGATGACACGAGCCAGCGCATCTATCGCACCGGTGATCTGGTCAGGCTTGCCCCGGACGGGCTGGTGTTTTTCCTGGGCCGCGTCGACAACCAGGTCAAGCTGCATGGCTGGCGCATCGAGCTCGAAGAGATCGAGGCCGCTGCCCGCGATACACCACATGTCGTGCAGGCAGGCGTCGCACCACGCCGCGACGACAGCGGCAAGGTCGAGGCCCTGGTGTTGTATGTCGCCGGTGCCCGTGACGCAGAGGCGCCGGACAAGACACGTGTCGCGCGCCATCTGGGCCAGGTTCTACCGTCCTACATGCGCCCCGCGCATATCCACGTTGTCGAAACCCTGGCGCAAACGGCAAGCGGCAAGGTCGACCGCCCGCGGCTCCAGGAGATCGACGCGCAACGCCGCGACCGCGAAACAAAAACGCCGGTATCCGGTGTCTGGGACGATCCACTGGCTGCAAGGATCGCCGCCATCATCTCGCGCGAAGCCCGCGTCCGAGACTTCTCGCGCGAGAACACGTTCACCGATCTGGGTGGCGATTCCCTCGAAGCACTTCAGACCGCGCTGTCGATCGAAAAAACCTTCGGCGTCGCGCTCGATCCCACGGTGTTGCTCGAGGACCGTTGCCTGGGCGAGATCGTCGACGACCTCACGGCGTCCGTGCGGGATGTGGTTGCAGAGGATACGTATTCTTCCTAGCTCGTTCGAAAGTTACCGCGTCAGGAAGCTGCTCGCTGCTCCACGTCCATGACACTGAGTTCGCGCATGCGGCCGATCATTTCAGCGCGTTGATCGGCGCTGAGCGGCAACATCGGCAGGCGCGGGTTGCCGCAATCGATGCCCAGGCGTTCGGTGATGCCGGCCTTGAGCGCTTCGATGAAGCCGAACTCCATCATTGACTGGGCGACCAGGGTGGCCCGCTGCTGAGCTGCGGTCGCCCCGGCGAGATCGCTGGCCTGCCAAGCCTTCCAGATATCGACCCACAGCTCGGGCACGACGGCCAGGGGACCATCGACGCAACCACAGGCGCCGATCGTGAGGCCGGGCAGCATCAGGACGCTGTTGCCGATGAAACAGGCGAGATCGAGGTCGGCGAACTCGCGAATATGCTCGACCACGGGGCCGGAATGCTTGAGGCCGGCCAGGGTCGGCACGGCATCCCTTATCCTGCGCGCCAGTGCAGGCGTGATCTCGACATTGGTCGATTGGGGCAGGTTGTAGAGCATGAGCGGCAAGTCGGTCGCGGCACCGACCGCGCGATAGTGCTCGATGATCGCTTCGTCAGTCACTTCATAGAAAAACGGCGGCACGCAGCACAGGGCCTGAACGCCTGCCTTGGCTGCATTCTCGGCCATTGCCACGGCCCGGCGCGTGGTCGATGCGCCGATATGCATGATGTTGGTGACGCGGCCTGCGCCCTGTTCGGCGGCAGCCTTGGCGATCTGCAGGTTCTCCTCATCATCGAGCATGACACTTTCGCCCGAGCCTCCGCCGATCCAGAAGCCGTGGACACCGGCCTGGATGTTGTATTCCAGCATGTCGCGGAAGGCGCGTTCGTTGAATGCCCCATCCCTGGTGAACGGTGTAACGACGGCGGGTACGACGCCACTCAGATTGGTCATGATTCTATTCCCCTGGACTCTGCGGATGTTGTCTGGGTGCCAGTCTGCAATGAATCCGCGGGGGAACCGAGCATTTTGCCCCGATGCCGTCATATCGGCCGCATCGGGGCATGGCCTGTTTGACATGGCCGGGCCTGTCCCCGAGGCTTTGCCTTCATGCTGAAGGGGAGGTTTGTGATGGCCGTTGAACGGGACATCTTCTGGGAGATCGACGAACTGCCCAAGCCGACACAGGATCTGGAACGGCTCACCGCTGATATGGATGCCTGGGGCTACTGCATGGTCGCCGATGCCCTGCCGCCGGAGACGATCGCGGCGGTTCGCGAACGCCTTGAGGAGCAGGCCGAAGCCGAACACCAGCGCGGTTATCACCGGCGCAGGGATCACGTCAATGCAGCCGGCAGCGAGAACCAGTGGATTCTGATGCTGATCAACAAGGGCAGGGAATTCCATGCCACCCTGCATCTCCCGCTGGTCACGGCCGTGCTTGAGCATGTCCTGGGCCCTGATCATATTTTGAGCGAAAGCTCGGCCCACCTGACGCGGCCCGATAATCCCGCCATGGCGCTCCACACCGATCAGTGGTGGATGCCGCCGCCGGTGATGCCAGGCGAAGCCTACCGGCCGGCTGGCGAGATCACCCGCGAGGACGCGATCCAGGGCCCGCTATGTCGTGCGACCCATCCGATTGCCGCGCCGATGGTGGTCCAGACCATGCTGATGGTGTCCGACTTCACCGAGGCAAACGGTGCGACACGCCTGGTGCCCGGCAGTCACATGACAGGCAAGCAGCCCGATCAGTCCGTGCCACATATCGTGCCCAGCATCGCCGCCGAAGGGCCGGCCGGAACGATGGTGATGTGGGAGGGGCGGACCTGGCATTCAGCGGGGCCAAACACATCCAACGGGATGCGTCTTGGCATGCCGACCCTTTACGCCGCACCGCAGATGCGCACGCTGATGAACTTCACCCTTGGCACCAAACCCGAGGTGCTCGCCGATGCAACGCCGGAGTTGCGGCAACTGCTCGGCTTCAAGGTCTGGAGCGGTTACGGCGAAACCGGCGAGCTGGGCAATGAGTGGGCCGAACCCGGGACGGAAACCACCGGGCGGCTTGAACTCTGAGTGGGTTCGTACTGGACACACCTTCCTGGAAGGCAATAACGCATTATTCGATCTGCCGTTGGGCTTGAGAGCATCGTGCTGCATTGGCGCGTTTGATTACCAACGGGTCACGTTAACTGGAGAAAGAGATGACAGGAGTTGCAGGGAAGGTCGCGCTGGTGACGGGGTGCGGCAGCGCCGGCGGAATCGGGTTTGCGACAGCGCGGCTGTTGCACGCGGCTGGAGCAAAGGTGGCGATCACCTCGACGACCGACCGGATCGAGGAACGCCTGGCCGAGCTTGGCGGTGGCGCAGGCGAGACCTTCGCGACTCCGGCCGATCTGACGGATGCAGCACAGGTCACAGCTCTGGTCGATGGCACCAGCGCGGCGCTGGGCCCGATCGACATTCTGGTGAACAACGCCGGCATGGTTCAGGTCGGGCGTGACGAACCTTCGCAGCCGCTCCACGAGACAAGCGAAGAGGGCTGGCACTACGGCATCGATATCAACCTCACGAGCTGTTTCCTGGTCACCCGCGCGGTGCTGCCTGGCATGATGGAGCGCGGTTATGGTCGCATCGTCCAGATGTCGTCGGTGACCGGGCCGCTGGTCGGTATCCACGGCAGCGCGGTCTATGGTGCGTCCAAAGCCGGCATGCTGGGCATGGCCCGCTCGCTGGCGATCGAGGCCGGGCCGTTCAACGTGACGGTGAATTGCATTGGTCCCGGCTGGATCGAGACGGCATCGAGCGGCGAGGACGAGATCATCGCTGGGCGTTACACCCCGGCAGGGCGCGCCGGAACACCCGATGAGATCGGCCATGTCGCCGTGTTCCTGTCGAGCGAGGAAGCAAGTTACATCACCGGCCAGCTCATCGTCGTCGATGGCGGCAACACACTTCAGGAACACAAGGTGGCATTCGACCGCGGCCAATAGCACACTGCCGGGGCCAACTCAGCCTGGCGGGTTGCCGTCCCAGGTTTCGAAGGCGGCGGGGAAGGTTTCTTCGATCGCGACGTTGTCGGGCCAGTAGTCTTCGAAACGCGACCATGCGTGATCGGTCGATGCACGAACATCGTTGAGCAGTTCTTCCTCGTCCCAGACGGTGAGGCGGCCGTCTTCGACCAGCATGTTGCCCTGGACCATGACGTGTTTGACGACCTCGCCGTCGCAGCACTGGATCAGCGCTTTGATCGGGTCGAGGAAGGGGCCGATGCGCATTCTGGCGAAGTCGCAGATCACGATATCGGCCGCGCTGCCTGCTTCCAGCCGGCCCAGATCAGGACGCTGAAGGCCTCTGGCGCCGCCAAGGGTCGCGGCATTGAAGATGTCGCCGGTGCGAGCGTTTTCATGGTCCCGGTCGGCGATTTTTCCCATGAGCGAGGCGTATTTCATCTCGCCCAGCATGTCCTGGGGGTAGCTGTCGGTGCCCATCGCCATGGGGACGCCGGCATCGAGATAACGCTGGAAGGATTCCAGGTGCAGGCCGCGGCGCGCAAAGACAAGCGGGCAATGCGCGATGGTTGCGCTGGTCTCGGCCAGCTTGGCGAGATCATCGCCATAGGGGAAAGCGATCTGGCTGTGGCCGCCGGTATAGAGGCCGTGACCAAGCACAACCTCGGGCCCCAGAAATCCGAGTTCATAAAGCATCGAGACCGGTGTGAGCCCGTTCTCGCGGATCGAATCATGGGTTTCCAGCACCGACTCCGCGCAATGGGTCGTGATCCGGCTCCGAGAGCTTTTGCGGCTTCCTTGGTGCGGCGCAGCAGGTCGTGGGTCGCGGTGTGGTATTCCAGCGGCACCAGAATGCCGCGGATTCGCCCGTCGAAGGCACCGTCATAATTCTCGATGAACGTCACCGCCTTTTCCAGTCCGCGCAGGCCGGCTTCCTCGTCCCAGTGCATGCGATGGCGACCGCCCTGGTCGAAATAGTGCCGGGCCGAGGCAAAGCCGGGCGAGGTGTAGAGCCGGATGCCCAGTTCTCCGGCCAGTTCGACCATCGGCCCCATGCCGCCGTCTTCGGCGCCGCCGCCCAGTTCGCCGCCCATGTCGACCACGGTCGTGGCGCCGCATTTCAGGAGCGAGGCGAGACTGAAGCGGATCCCGGCCTCGGGCCGCTCGCGATCATGGATGGTCGGGCCGTTGATCCCCTTGGATGTGCAGTAATTCATGAAGCCGGAACGAAAGAGATCGCGTCTGCCGCCGTCGAACACCATGCGGTCGCCGGCATGGGCACCGACATGGCTATGGACGTTGACCAGACCCGGCATGACGAGGTCGTTGCTGGCATCGATCTCGTGATCGACCAGGCCGTCCCAATCAGCACCGACATAGGCGACTTCGGTGCCGCGAACGATCACGATGCCGTTGCGGATGATGCGGTGGCGCGACCCGTCAAAGGCAACAACCCAGCCTCCGCGAATCCGTGTTGTGGCCTCTTGCGACATCAAGCTCTCCTGTGTGTTCTGGAAGGGGAGGCTAGCAGCGACCTTCGCGGCGTCCAGCGGCGACGGCCACGACAGGTTCTCTTGCTTCGTCCTTCATGCTTTTGTTGGCCAAATCTACTCTGGAAGAACAGCAGACATGCACCCCAATCCGGCCTATCGACAGACACCACATGAGAAAAACCTGGAGTTCATCAGGGAGCGCAGTTTCGGCGTGCTTGCGGTCAATGGCGATCCGTCGCCGCTGATCAGCCACATTCCTTTCCAATTTTCGCAAGATGGTTCCTATCTGGAAGCACATCTGGTGCGTTCAAACCCGATCGTGGCGTTGCTGGAAAAGCCCCGGGAAGCGGTGTTTGCCGTGTCGGGCTGTGATGCCTATGTCTCGCCGGACTGGTACGGAGTTGAAAACCAGGTCCCGACCTGGAACTACGTCGCGGCCCATGTGCGCGGAACCCTGCGGCTGTTGGACAAGGCTGAACTGCGCGGCGTGCTCGACCGGCTCTCCGAAAACATGGAGAACCGGCTGCTTCCAAAGACCCCATGGACCCTCGACAAGGTTGAGCCCGCGACCTTCAAGGCGCTCAGCCTGCAGATCGTGCCCATTGCCATGGACGTCAGCGACATTCAGGCAACCTGGAAACTCTCGCAAAACAAGACGCCCGATGCCGTCGCTGGTGCTGCCGGGGGTATCGCGCAGGCAGGAGGGATCGGCATGGAGGCGGACGAGGTCGCCGGGCTGATGGCCGGTGAAGTTTAGCTACCGGTGATCTGCAGCAACTTTTCCAGCCAGGCGCGGCGTTTGGCGCTGGGTTGTGCCAGGCGCCGCTTGAGACCGGCGAAGCCTGCATCGGCTTCCAGTGCCGCCTCGACCCCGACGCAACAGCTGCTGTTATGCCGTGCTGCGGCCATTTTCTCCTGGATGAAGACGACCTGACCGATGTCGCGTCTGTCTTTCGCGGGGGCATGATCACGCTTGGGCATGGTTTCTCTCGTTTTGTCGGCCTTCAATCTAGCGGTATCGCCACTGGACCGTCGAGCCGTCCGCCTTTATCATTGGGTGATCAAACAGGGCGGTTGCACGTCGTCTGTTGCGTGAAAGAGCTACGGGGAGTTGTTCCATAGAGAACAGTTTGGAAGTGCGGCAAATGGCCGGTTCACTGGGCGCCGAAATTTCCGGTGTGGATCTTTCGAAGAGCCTCTCGAACGAGGTCTTTGCCGGAATACACCAGGCTTTCCTTGACCATCTCGTCATCTACTTCCGTGATCAGAACCTGACCCCGGCACAGCATCGCGACTTTGCGCTGCGCTTCTTCAAGCTGGAAGAGCACCCCTATGTCGAAGGGATAGCCGAAGTCCCCGAGATCACCGAGATCGTGAAGGAACCCGAGGAACACCGGAACTGGGGTGGGCCCTGGCACGCCGATGTGACCTTCAAGGAAGAACCCTCGATCGGCGCGGCGCTTTATGCCCGTGACGTGCCCCCGTATGGCGGCGATACCGGCTTTGCCAACATGTACCTTGCCTGGGAGACCCTCTCGGACGGTATGAAAGCGCTGATCGATGGCCTCGAGGCCTTCCACGACTCAAGCGGCTATGATTATTCCACGGCATTTCGTGGCATGCGCGGCAAAGCGGCTGCAGGCGACCGGGCGTTGCATCCGGTCGTGCGCACCCACCCTGAGACCGGGCGCAAGGCGCTCTTCGTCAGCCGGGCCTATACCACCCATTTCAAGGACATGACGCCGGCTGAAAGCAAGCCGTTGCTGGAGTATCTGTTCGATCATGCCTCACGGATCGAACACACAACGCGCATCCGCTGGGAGAAAGGTTCATTGGCGGTTTGGGACAACCGGGTGACGATGCATTGCGCGATCGATGACGATTTCGCGGCGCGCAATGGCGGCAACGGTTTCCGCCGTGTCTTGCATCGTGCGACCTTCGCCGGTCAGAAACCGATGTAGCTGCGTTGATGTAATTGCGCTCAGGCCTGCTTGGTGTTCTGCCAGGTATCGAGCGATGAGCGCGCTGCGTTGTAGTCGATGGCATAGCTGTCGGCGGTCTTTGCCGTGAGTTCCACGACGTAGCCGTTGGGATCGCGGAAATAGATCGAATGGATGAAGCCATGGTCGGCGATGCCGCGGGTCTCGAACCCTGAGCATTTGCCGCGGGCAAACATGTCTTTGAGCGTATCCATGTCGACTTCCAGGGCGATGTGGAGGTCGAAATCATGTTGCTCCTTGAAGTCGAAATAGCTTCCCGGGGTCTCGAAGAACGCCATGAACGACCCATCGCCCATCTCGTAGAAGCTGTGCAGCACACCGGTGTCGCGCCCGGTCATGGTTTGTTTGATCTCGAAGGCGTTGGCCAGGCGCAGGCCGAGGAAATCCTCGTAGAACGCGCGTGTCTCTTCGGAGTCACGGCAACGGTATGCAGCATGATGCAGTCCGCGAATGGCGATATCACCCATGGTCAGGCTCCAGTTTGTCTGTGCCCTCGATATCGGGAGCCCGACATGGAATGTCCAGAGGGCCAGCCGTCACGAGCGATGATAGTTGTCTTCGAGGCGAATGATGTCGTCTTCGCCCAGGTAGTCGCCACACTGCACCTCGACCATAAGCAGGGGTTCTGCCTCGCAGTTTTCCAGGCGGTGGATGGAACCCACCGGGACATAGGTCGATTGGTTGGCTTCGAGCTCGAAGATGCGCTCGTCAATCGTGACCCGGGCCCGGCCGCTGACGATGATCCAGTGTTCCGAACGGTGGGCGTGTTTTTGCAGTGAGAGCCGTTCGCCGGGTTTCACCATGATGCGTTTGACCTGAAATCCTGGTGCAGCGTCGATGCCTTCGTAATAGCCCCAGGGGCGATAAACCCGGACATGACTGTCATGTTCGCTGCGCCCGGCGGCCGCGACCTTTTCGGCGAGAAG
>Ga0233427_10003841_pt1 | contig 12858 bp, 12 predicted proteins | sample SI_118_April2016_5_FD_179885 | JGI IMG/M metagenome (GOLD analysis project Ga0233427, IMG submission 179885) | Seawater microbial communities from Saanich Inlet, British Columbia, Canada - SI_118_April2016_100_MG | ecosystem: Environmental > Aquatic > Marine > Inlet | place: Canada: British...
CAGCCCTAGGAAACCTCCGCGATCACCATCTGGCGACCATCGTGGACGTTGATCCGTACGTGGACCTGGCGCCGACCCACCAGCCGGTAGGACCTACCACGCCCGGTGAACCTGCCCGCATCGTCTTGGGAATGGCCGACCTGGTTCTCGTGGTCGGCGGCGCCGGCAGCGACGCCTCACGCTCCCTTGACCGCGTAAGGGCCAACCTCACCGAATCCGGACTGCCGCCCGACAGGCTCATTGAGTTGCCTCTGGCCACACCGCGTTCAGTCGGCCGGCCGGGTCCCCGACGGGTCGGGCGCGCCGTCCGACGCGGGCAGTCTGTGCGGTCCCGAGACCGCTCAGCGGACCTTCCGGCAACTCTCGACGATCCCGATGCAGCAGCCCGACTGGCCGATCGGGTGCTCGCCGTACTGGACCGCCTTCCGTCGCGCACGCAGAACCTGAGCGAGGTGGCCGTGGTGGCCGGATCCCTCGGCACGACCAGCAACGACGGACCATGAGCGAAGTCGGAGACTTCGAGGCGGGGATCCTGTCAGCGATCCAGATGCCCGGCGTGGTGCCGCTCTCGGAGTCCGGGCGACCAGGACCAGGGACCGGGGCCGCGACCTCCTCCGACGGCCTCGTGCCCCTACCCGACCGACCGCCGCTGGACTCCCATGCGGTCTGCGTGCTGGGGGCATCCCTGTCGCGGACCGTGGCCGAGGTCCACCGCGCCGGCATCGTCCACGGAGCGATCTCTCTGCCCGTGCTCCTCGTGGACGAGTTGGGGCGTCCGGTGCTGGCCGGTTTCGGCACTGCCAGTCGCTCGACCAGCCCCGATGCACGCGCGCTCGATGCCGGAGACCTGGTCAGCCTCCTGAAGGTGCTCGTCGACCGGCTACCGGGCTCGGCGGATTCGTCCGAATCCCGAAACCGCCGTCGCACCGGTCGGCTCCTCGACGACCTTGACGGCTCCGCACCCATCGACATCTCGGACGGTCTCACCGGCCTGGCCCGCAGCTTCGGCTCAGGTGCCACCAACCAGACCACTGCTGTCGCCGAACCACCGGGGGCCGAACCGTCCGGGGCCGAGACCCAGGATCCTGAGCCACTCGAGGCCGGGGCCGGCGTCGAACCGGATCAGACCATTCAGGAGGGTCATACGGTTCCGGCAGATCACCCCTCCGACAAGGAAGGCCGGCCAGAAGCCAGCCCCGGTCGGGAAGACCCGGGCGCTGGGCAATGGAACACATCTGGCGCCGCGTCCGTCGGGGGACAGAACGCTGCCGGATCAGATCGGACCATCCGGGCACGGGTCCGCTCCGCTTCGACGGGGCCCAGCCAACTCGCCACTGCCGGTTTCATGGCCGCCGGTCTTCTGATCATGGCGGCCGCCACCATTGCCTTCCTCCTTTCCAGGGGCACGGACCAACCCCCGCCCGAACCAGTGCCCCTCGTCATGGAGGGCGGCCCCGTGCTCACCTATCTGGGCACCAGCTACCAGCTCGGGAGACCAGGTGACGTCGCCGTGGTCCGGACGTGTGACGGTCGGGCCACCGCCTGGCTCCTACGGCCATCGACCGGCGCCATCTACAGGTTCGAGGCATGGGCTACCGACGAGATGCTCACCGTCGACCCGATCCGGATCGTGCTCGGAGGCCAGTCCCTTCGTCTCGCCCACAGCCTGGGATGCACCGACGTGCACGTCGAGACCACCGACGGTCGCTACGTGCCACTAACCGACGGATCCTGAACCAGCCCCACCGACGGGTCCGCTACCGGGCTCGCGACCAGATGCCGTGGGGCGCTGATGGAAAGAAGGCCATGGTGCGCTCCTCCAGCAACTCCAGGCCCAGCCGGCGGGCAACTGCCTGTGAGGCCTCGTTCCCGGGGAGGATGCAGGAGTAGATCCGGTCCAGGTCGAGGTCCTCGAATGCATACCGGATGGACTCGGCTCCCGCCTCCGTGGCAAAGCCCCTTCCCCAGTGGTCGGGGTGCAGGGTCCAGCCGACCTCCACACCCGGCCAGTCCGGATACTCCGGACGGTAGAGGCCGGCCCTACCCACGAAGGCTCCCGTGGACCGTTCCTCCAGGGCCCATTGTCCGGTTCCCCGGAGCGTCCACTCACCCAGGAACCCGGCCATCTGCTTCCAGGCGCCGCTCCGGTCCAGGCCAGCGGGCAGGTGGAGCCAGCGCCGCACCTCCGGGGTGTCGAGCACCGCGAAGTAATCGTCCACGTCATCGTCACGGAAGGGCCGCAGGATCAGGCGGTCGGTCTGGAGGGTTGGGCATGCCCCGAGTTGGATCGACACGGACCCATCGTGGCATCCGGCCGGCGATGCTGCTGGACTCTGCAGATGGCAGAGATACAACTCGAAACACCGGTGACCGGCGTGGTCTGGAAGATCGTGGCGACACCCGGCAGCGTCGTGGCGGCAGGCGACACCATCCTCATCATGGAGTCGATGAAGATGGAGATACCGATCGAGTCTCCGGAGGACGCAACGGTGACCGACCTCAATGTGGCCGAGGGCGACCATGTCTCCGAGGACAACGTGGTTGCGACCATCCAGACGGTCTGAGCCGCACCGCGGCGAAGGGTCTCAGGGCCGGTAGGGAAACCCCGCCGGACCCGAAGTGCGGAGCGGCGCAGCCAGGTTGGCGAACTCGCAGAGCAGCGGACGCGTCTCAGCCGGGTCGATGATCTCCTCCACCAGGAACGCCTCGGCGGTCCGAAACGGTGATCGGACGCTGTTGAGGCGCTCCGTGATCTCGGCCCGAAGGGCCTCCGGATCATCCGATGCCTCGAGGTCGGCCCGGTAGGCCGCCTCCACGCCACCCTCCACCGGAAGGGAGCCCCAGTCTCCCGAAGGCCACGCGTAGCGGTACTGGAAGCGGTGGGCGGGGGAATGGGCGGCGCCGGCCACCCCGAACGCCTTGCGGACCAGCACGGAGCACCACGGAACGGTGGCCTGGTAGATGGCCGCCAGCGCCCGGGCACCGTGGCGGATCGTGGCCAGCTGCTCGGCCTCTGTACCGATCACGAAGCCGGGGTTGTCCACCAGGTGCACGATGGGAAGGTGGAACGTCTCAGCCAGGTCCACGAACCGCGTGACCTTCTGAGAGGAGGCCGCCGTCCAGCCGCCGCCGTAGTGGTAGGGGTCGCCGGCCAGGATGGCCACAGGCCAGCCGTCCAGACGGGCCATGCCACAGATGGCGGACCGGCCGAAGGCCTTTCCGATCTCGAAGAAGCTGCCCTCGTCGACCACCGAATCGATGATCGACCGCATCTTGTAGACCTGCCTGCGGTCGCGGGGAACCACGTCACCCAGGCTGGCGTCCGTACGACCCGGGTCATCGCTGCACGGACCACGTTGCGCCAGCTCGTATACCGAAGAGGGCAGGTAGGAGAGGAACCGGCGGGTCCTCTCGAAGGCCTCCTCCTCGCTGGCGACCTCATCGTCGATGGCACCGTTGCGGGTGTGGATCCGGCTTCCACCCAGGTCCTCCTTGTCGACCTGTTCGCCACCCATCCGGTTGACCACGACGGGTCCGGCGGCGAAGAGGTGCGACATGCCCTTCACCATCAACGAGTAGTGGCTGGTGACAGCACGCGCCGCCCCGAGACCGGCCACCGATCCAAGACACAGCGCCACGGTCGGCACCGTGGCCAGGTTGGCCACGACGTGCTCCCATGCGGGGTTCATGGGCACGTAGGTACGGGTACCGCGTCCGTGGCCGCCGTCACCTTCGGAGACCTTCTTGGATGGGTCCGTGTCGAGCGTCCTGACCGAACCGCCGCCACCGGTGCCATCGATGAGGCGAATGATCGGCAGGCGTAGTTCGCCGGCCATCTTCTCCGCCGCTATCTGCTTGCCGATGATCGCAGCGTCGGCCGCACCACCCCTGACCGTGAAGTCGTCGGCTGCCACCACGACCGTGCGTCCATCGATCCGACCCCGACCGAACAGGAAGTTGGAGGCCCGCAGGTCCAGCAGCTCCCCGTCCCCGTCGTAGGTGGCACTGCCTGCGATCTTGCCGATCTCGTGGAACGATCCGCCATCCAGGAGGGCCGTGATCCGCTGGCGTACGTCGAGCTTTCCCCGGTCGTGCTGGCGGGCGACCTTCTCAACGCCACCCATCTGCTCGGCCATCGCCCCGCGGGCCCGCAGTTCAGCCAGCTCCGGTTCCCACTCACCCATGATCCAGTCCCCTCTTCATGATTCCCCGGGTCGGTCGGCGCTACGCCGGCCGGAGCTCGGTCAGCCCCCGGGCGTTGTCACGCATGACCAACCGACGGTCATCGTCGGAGAGGTCCTCCACCTCGCCGAGGAAGTCCAACGGGGTGGGCAGCCCCTCGATGTGGGGCCAGTCGGATCCGAAGATCACGTGGTCAGCCCCCATGAGGTCCACCACCTCGTGCACGTCGTCCTCCCAGAAGGGGTTCATCCAGACGTGTTCGCGGAACAGGGCAACGGGGTCCTCGTCGAACCAGTGGGAGGACTTCCCGGCCTGCTGTCGCAGCTTGCGGAACATGGGAGCCAGGTAGTCGGAACCGTTCTCCACGCTGGCGATCCTGAGGTTTGGGAAACGCGTGTACATCTTCTCCAGCGACATGGTGATCAGCCAGTCATGCGCGGCACGCTCGATGTTGAACCCCTTGATCGAAGGTCGGTAACGGCCGGTTCCGCCGGCCACGCCGGACGAGGTGAACCCATCTTCGGCGTAGCCCTGGGTGCTGTAGCCGCTGTCGCCAGCGTGGACAACCGCGGTTATCCCGGCCTCGTTCACCAACGCCCAGAAGGGATCGAACATGGGGTCGCCCGGCGACCGTGGTCCGCTGGCCGTCTGGACTGCGGCTGGACGCATGACGATCGTCCGGGCGCCATTGTCCAGGCACCATTCCAGCTCCCGGACGGCCATGTCCACGTCGACCAGGGACAGGTAGGGCGATGCGTAGATGGTGTCGCGGAACGCGAAACCCCAGTCCTCCAGGAGCCACCTGTTGAAGCCGTTCATGAGGGCCACGACGGCCTCCGTGTCGTCCTTCAGGAGCTCCTCGTAGAGCACGCCGAGCGTCGGGAAGAGCCATACGGCCTCCAGGCCCTGCCCCTCGATGACCGCGGAGCGCGCCTCGCGGTCCACGTACTCGGCGGGTAGAGGCTCCCGGTCCTTCAGGTACTCGAGTGGACCCTTTCCCTCCGGATTTCCCTTGAAGTACTGGTGGAGGGCTCCAGGTTTGGCAATCGGGTTCCAGGTCGGGTTGGCCACCGCCCGGCTTAGGCGCCCACCCACGATGTGGTGCCGCCGACCATCAATCTCCGCCCACTGGACCACCCGGTGGCGCATCTCCGGCGCCACGTGCCGGATGAAGGCGTCCTCGGCTTCGTAGTAATGGTTATCGCAGTCGAAGGGTCGGTAGCCCAGCTCGTCAGTCATTGGTGGTCACCGGCAGCTCCCCGTATCGGTCTGCGACCCAGAGCGTGATGTCCGCAGCCTGCAGCGCCCGACAGTATCGGCCACCCGGGATCGGAGCCGAACGGGGCGCAGCACTAGGGTCCGTGTCGTGCCGGGCCCATCAACCAACGAGACCGACTTCGAGACCCTTGAGGTCACCGTCGCCGACCACGTCGCCACCGTCGTGCTGAACCGGCCGGAGGCGGGCAACGCCTTCACCGCGGTCATGCAGGGCGAGTTGCGGGACCTCTGGATTGCCATGCGGTCCGATGACGACGTCCGTGTCGTGGTCCTCACCGGCAGCGGAGACCGGGCGTTCTGCACCGGCATCGACCGGAACGAACCGTTCACCGCGCTTGACGACTCCCCGGCGTTGTATGGCACGTCCAACAACTTCATGTACGACGATCCCGGCGACAGGCTGGGCCCGAAGTCCAACGACCTCTGGAAGCCGGTCATCGGCGCCGTCAACGGCATGGCCTGTGGGGGTGCCTTCTACCTGCTCGGCGAGTGCGACGTGCTGATCGCCGCCGAGCACGCCACCTTCTTCGACCCGCACGTCACCTATGGCATGCCGGCGATCTACGAACCCATGAAGATGCTCTCCAAGATGCCGTTCGGCGAGGTGATGAGGATGTCGCTGACCGGAAACGCCGAGCGCGTCTCTGCCGGGACCGCCCTACGTATGGGTCTCGTGACAGAGGTGGTGCCGGCTGCCGACCTGGCAGGCGCCGCCGCTGGCCTCGCCGCCTCGATCGCAGCCAACCCGCCGTGGGCCGTGCAGGGCACGCTCCGGGCGATCTGGGCCGCCCGGGACCTTGGACCCCTCGGTAGCAGGTCGATCGCCACAGCCCTGCTCAGCACCGCCACGGACAAGGACGCCATGCGCTCGGGCGCTGAGCAGTTCACCTCTGGTGGTCGCATCGAGCCCCGTATCCGCTGAAGCGACCGGTTCCAGCCGCTCAGAACCTCGGCAGCTCGTCAGCCAGCAGTGACCGGACCCTTGGCCCCCACAGGTGGGCCAGCGACTCACCGTCATAGTCGGCCTCGAAGGCCGCCTCCATCAGGATCACCCGATAGGCCTGGACGGCCAGCACGATGTCGCAATCGTTCAGGAATTCGTCCAACGGGTGGTCGACCACCCCGGCGGCGACGAGGCGGTCATGGTATTCCCGGCAAAAGCGCAGAAACGTGGCTCGGGCCTCGAGCCCCGGCGGAATGGACTCGGAGAGAAGGTAGGCGACGTCGCCGGCCGGCCGACCGGAGCCGGTGACCCCGAAGTCGATCATGACCAGCCCGGCGTCGGTGAACAGCATGTTGTCGGTCCGGCAGTCCCCGTGACGGATGGAGAACGGCTGGTTCAGGTGGGCCACCAGGTCCACGATGTGGGCACCCACCCAGTCGGCGTGTCGCATCAGGTCGTCGGTGAACACGCCGGGTTCCCGATCCACCACATCGTCCCGCCATGCCCGGTAGACGCCGTGCATGACGTTCGGCATCTGGCTCACCATCGACCACTCGAACACCGAATCGTCGGCAAGCCTGGAGTCACCCCAGAAGTGGGCGTGCATTTCGGCGAGGGTGCCGAGAATGGCGGACAGGTCCTCGGCCGGCGGAAGTTCTATAGCCGTGGTGACACGGGCGTCGGGGATGTACTCCATAACCAACGCGTAGCGCCGCTTCGACGGCCTCACAAGCTTTCGGGCATGGCGGCCGATGAACTTCACGACCGGTACGGGGAGTGCGTCCACGAACTCTTCCCGGCGTCGACGGGAAGCCCGCGATGGACCCGGGTCGCGGACCGCGTGTATGAGACGCGGCACGCGAACGGGGAAGTCGTCCGACAGGCGTTCGTAGAAATCAAATTCCCGGTCGTAGGCGCCCTCGGCTTCGGCCAGGCCACGGTTGCCGACGTTGTCGGTGGGGAACTTGACCAGCACCGCATCCGGGGCGTCAGGCTCCTCGACATCCCAGTCCAACGAGATCCTGATGGTCTGGCCCTGGAAGCCCACACCGGTACCTGGACTACCCGCCCTGAAGCCAACCACGTTCGCTGCCTCGACGAGGCCGGATGAGCGGATGGCCTGCGTAAGCCAGGCCGTGTCGATCTCCTCGACCGACTGGGGAATCCGTAGCGGTAGGCGACTCGACATCAGCCGGACCCTACGTCACAGCCGCGACCGACTACATGGCAGCCGCAGGTCAGGTCAGGCCCCGTCAGGTCAGGGTGATCTGTCCGGAACCGGCCGTGGCCGTTCCAATTACTGCAGCCACGTGCCCGGTCGAGTCCAGTTCGGCCAGTACACCGTCGACCTGGGTCGGGTCCACGCCGAAGACCAGGCCACCGGACGTCTGGGCATCGGCCAGGAGGAGCACGTCTAGTTCGTTGAAGCCACCCTGGTCCAGTCGTTCGTCGGCCCACTCAAGGTTGCGGCGGCTTCCACCGGGCATGGAACCTGCCTCGGCCAACTCCCGCGTGCCCGGCAGCAGCGGAACTGAAGCGACTTCAATGGCGACATCCACGCCGGATTCGATGGCGGCCCGACCGAGGTGCCCGAGGAGGCCGAAGCCGGTCACGTCGGTGGCACCACGCACCCCTGCAGCAACGGCGATCCGTGCCGCATCGTCATTCAGACGCGTCATGGAGGCGAGCGCAGCATCGACCACCACGTCTGCGGCGGTGCCGAGCTTGATGGCCGTCGTGATCACCCCCACGCCGAGCGGCTTCGTGAGGACGATCGCATCACCGGGTCTGAACCCGTTGTTCGTGAGCATCCGGTCCGGATGCACCTCGCCGACCACGGCCAAGCCGAACTTGGGTTCCGGGTCATCCACGGTGTGGCCTCCAGCTATGACGAACCCGCCCTCTGTGGCGATCTCCTGGGCGCCGAGGAGCACCTCGCCCAGGAGATCGTTCGACAACTCGGCGGCGTTCCAGCAGACCAGGTTGAGTGCCAGCAGGGGTCGGCCGCCCATCGCGTAGACGTCCGACACTGCATTGGCCGCGGCTACGCGGCCCCACCATCGGGCGTCATCCACAACAGGAGTAATGAAGTCGGCTGTCACGACCATGGCGCGGTCGTCGTCGAGGCGCCACACGGCGGCGTCGTCGCCGGTCGCTGCTCCGACCAGGAGGTTTGGATCTGTCACTGGTGCCAGGCGGCGCACGACGTGCGCCAGCTCGCCGGGGGCGAGCTTGCAGCCTCAACCAGCGCCGTGGCTGAACTGTGTCAGCCGTCGGGTCTCGTCCATCTAGTCACCCCCGTTCGCGTCGTCGGGACATCATTACCGGCTCCAGTCAGGACCCGGCGATCTCCGGCAAGGCTAGGCGGCGGCGGCTCAGGTGGCGCCGATGACGCCACGGGACCGGAGGTCAGCCAGGAGCCCGTCGGTCAGGCCGAGCTCGTCAGCGAGCACCTCGTCGGTGTGCTCTCCCAGCCATGGCACGCGGGTGTCGGGAGCCTCGGGAACCTCTGACAACTTGACCGGGTTACCGGGCACCAGCACCGGTTCACCGGAAGCCGCCGGCAGCGTCTCGATAAGCATGTTGCGCACAGCCAGGTGCTGATCGGCAACGACCTGACCACTCGTCTGGGAGGGGCCACAGGCAAGCCCCGCACCCGACAGCGCATCGACCACGTCGGCCAGTGTCCTACCGGTGGACCACGACTCGATAGCCGGACGTATGAGGTCGTCGAGATACTCCTGCCAACCGGAGCGAGTGGCGAGCCGGCCATCGTCGAGTAGGTCCGGCCGTCCGATCTCGGTCATGAGGACCTCGAAGTGGTGCTCCCTGACGCACTGCAGAACGAAATGGCCGTCAGCAGCCCGGAAGGTCTCCACGATGCCCACCCCGCTCCCCCACTCCCGCTCGATGCCCATGGAGTGGAAGTTGGTCACGATGTCGGTCATGGCGACGGTCGAATCCAGCATGGCGACGTCGATGTGCTGACCCGTGCCGGTCCGGTCCCTGTGTCGCAGCGCCGCCAGGATCCCCACAGCTCCGAACAGTGCCGAGCTGATGTCGCCCAGGGCTCCGACAGGGTTGGCGGCCGGCGGCCGACCCGGGGTCCGCTTGTATTCGTATATCCCGGACATTCCCTCGACCACTGCCGCGTAGGCACCCATGTCCCGGTAGGGCGAGCGTTGGTCCTGTCCGAAGCCGGACACGGAGAGGTAGACGACCGCTGGATGGGCGGCCCGGACGGCCTCGTATCCGATGCCCAGGCGGTCGGCGGTCCCGGCCCGGAAGTTCTCGCCCACGACGTCGAAGCCGGGCGCCATCCGCAGGAACAGATCGACTCCCTCCGGATGCTTCAGGTCGATGGCGACACTGCGCTTGTTCAGGTTGTTGCGCAGGAAGGTCGCCCCGACCTGGCGGCCGGACGGGTCCGTCACGAAGGGTTGGGATCCACGACCGCTGTCACCGGTCACCGGGTGCTCGACCTTGACCACCTCGGCTCCCAGGCGGGCCAGGAGCTGGGTGGCGAACGGAAGAGCCGCCATCTGCTCGACGGCCAGGATCCGAATGCCGTCCAGCGGCCGTGGAGCCTCCTCGTTCGGCTCATCAGCATGGGTCGTCATCGTGACAAGTCTGCCTCAGAGGCCGGTCGGCCGGTTCACGAAACGTCCCGCCTCCGGCGAGAAGAACCAGCCTCCTCCGGCCAGGGTTCCTCCATCCACCGGCACGTTGTGGCCGGTCACGAAGGAGGACATGTCGCTGGCCAGGAAGAGGGCAACCCGGGCCTGGTCCTCCGGCCAGCCCAGCCGGCCGACCGGAGCCCACGCCTCCCAGAGATGTTCGTGCCCTGCGCTGCCGGAGAGGTAGTCCACCTGGGGTGTCTGGGTCAGGTCCGGCCCGATGCCGTTGACCCTGATCCCCATGCGCCCGTATCCAGCAGCCAACGACGTCGTGAAGTGGGCCACCGCCGCCTTCATGGCGGCGTAGACCGGCTCACCGGGGTAGCCACGCATTGCCTCCACCGAGTGCACGTTGACTATCGACCCGCCGCCGCCATCGACCATCGGGCCGAGGAAGGCCCTGGTGACCCTGAAGACGTGCTCGAGGTTGGTCGAGTACATGGCCTGCCAGGACTCGGGGGTCGACTCGTGGAACCGGACCAGCGGTCGGTAGTCGCCGACGTTGTTGACCAGAACGTCCACCCTCCCGTGCTCGCCGATGACCGCTACGCAGAGATCCTCCACCTCGGCATCGGACGCCACGTCGACAACGTGGGCCCGCGCCGTTCCACCAACCGCCTCGATCGCCTCGACGGCGGCGGCAGCCCGGTCGGGATCGATCTCGACGATCTCGACGAGGGCCCCATGCTGGGCGAACAGCCTGGAGATCGCTCCGCCGATGCCTACGCCTCCACCGGTAACCACGGCAACCCTGTCCTCCAGCAGCCGGTTCCAGTCCACGATCTGCGGGACCCGCCCGGGCTCCTGTGCCGCTCCCCCGGATGTGTCCGTCACCCCGACCCCGCAATATGACCAACGGCGTCCAGGAGGTGGTCGACCTCGTCGTCGGTGGTGTAGAGGCTGACGCCGGCGCGCACTGCGCCTGCCTCGGAGTCCAGGTCCAGCGGCGCCATGGCCTCAACCGCGTAGTTGTGACCGTCCCAGACGGCCACTCCCGCAGCCGCCAGACGTTCGGCGACGGTCAACGGCGCCAGGCCTTCGACCTCGAACATGAGCGTCGGCGCCCTGTCTGCGGTGTCGGCTGGCCCGACGACCCGGACAGTCTCGATCCCGTGGAGTCCATCGAGCAGCCGGGCGAAACGGATTGCCTCGTGGGCCGCGATCACGTCCATGCCGGTCTCGAGCAGGAAGCGTGCCGCAGCGTCGACGCCGGCCAACGCCTCCCACGACGGCGTTCCGTACTGGAGGCGGCCCGGCCCCGACTCGGGAGCCGGACGGACCTTGTAGGCGTCCAGCTCCTCCAACAGGCCCGGCTCCACGCACATGATCCCGGCATGGGGGCCGTACCACTTGTACGACGAGGTGGTGAAGACATCGCACCCGATGGCGCCGACGTTCACACAGCGGTGCGGCGTCAGGTGGACGCCGTCCACGACGACCTTCGCCCCGGCGCGGTGGGCGGCCGCTGTGACTGCTGCGACGTCGGGAATGGCCCCGACGGCGTTCGAGGATCCCGTGACCGCCACCCATCGGGTAGCGGGACCGATCAGGTCGATAACCGACTCCGCTGCCAGACGACCGGTGCCCGGATCCAGCTCAGCCATGCGGACGGTGGCCCCGGTATCGCGGGCCAACAGCAGCCATGGTGCCACGTTGGAGTCGTGGTCCAGCGTGGTGCACACGATCTCGTCGCCGGGCCCGAGTCCCCGGCCGATGGCCCGGGTGAGGGCCATCATGTTGGCAGTGGTGCTCGGACCGAAGACCATCGAGTCGGGCTCGGCTCCCAGCAGCTCACCCATGGTGGCGCTCACAGTCTCCACAAGGTCGTCGCAGGCCGCTGCTGCAGCGAACGAACCATGGGAGTTGGCGTTGTTCCCGCTGCGCTGCCATGCGGCGGACGCGTCGATGGCCACGTCCACGACCTGGGTCCCAGCCGGCCCGTCAAAACGGGCCCAATCACCCCCCACGCCCGGAAATCGGTCCCTAATGTCGTTGAGGTCATGCACGGTCGGGCACGCTAGTGGCAGGAACCGAACTGGAAGGAGCCCTGTGGAGGCCTGGGAACTGGATGCCAGGGAGCAGATCCGCGGCCTCGTGGCTGCCTACAACGCGCTGGGCGACCGCGGTCGGTTGGATGCCCTCATGGACCTCTTCGCCGAAAACGCAGTGATGGACGTCGGTGACGGACGCTCCTACGAGGGCCTTGACGAGATCCGCACGATCTTCACCGGAACCCGCGACTCGATCCTGGACGGGGAGACCGACGGAGGCAACGGTGGGCCCCGCTTCCTGCAGCACCACACGACCGGCCTGCACATCACCATGGCGGGCAGCGCCGAAGCCGACGGCCACTCCTACTTCACGGTGATGACCGACAGCGGCATTGACCACTGGGGCCGCTACCAGGACACATTCAGGCCGGTGGGCGACCAGTGGCGGTTCGCCTCGCGCCGGGTTCGCATCGACGGCACCACGCCCGGGGGTTGGGCGGACAGGCGCCTGAACGGACCGACGACGTGACCACCCCCGCGGCAATGTCCGACCTGGAACGCCTGGTCGCCGAGGCTGACATCCGCCAACTGGTCGCCCGCTATGCCGTTGCCCTGGACCGACGCGACCTGGATGCACTGGTTGCCCTGTTCGTGCCCGATGTGCTCGTCGGAAAGGGCATCCGGGGACACGCCGCCCTACGGGAGGGTTTCGACTCGCAGCTCCGGACGGTCGGCATGACGGTGCTGAACGTCGGAACCCACCAGATCGACCTGACCGGACCCGACG
>Ga0233427_10003844_pt1 | contig 12851 bp, 10 predicted proteins | sample SI_118_April2016_5_FD_179885 | JGI IMG/M metagenome (GOLD analysis project Ga0233427, IMG submission 179885) | Seawater microbial communities from Saanich Inlet, British Columbia, Canada - SI_118_April2016_100_MG | ecosystem: Environmental > Aquatic > Marine > Inlet | place: Canada: British...
TTACTAATTCCAAAAGGCAAACCGCTTCCTCTTGATTCTCGTCGCCGACTAAAAGCTATCGAAGAAATGAAATACCTAGGCGCGGGTTTTCAACTAGCCATTCGCGACCTTGAAATTCGTGGTGCTGGGAATTTGCTAGGCGCCGAACAATCTGGCCATATCAATGCGGTCGGTTACGAAACTTACCGACGCTTGCTGCGCGATGCAGTGGCGCGAATGAAAAAAGACAAGCAGCATTTACGCAAAAGACGCGAGCGACATCCATGCGACATCATCATTGGCATCGAAGCCTCAATGTCTCCAGAGTACATTGCCGATGAAAGCACTCGAATTGAATTGCTGCGAAAGCTAGACTCCATCCGTAATGTTGGTGGCGTTGACAGTTTTATGGCCTCTGCGCGCGACCGTTTTGGGCCCGCCCCTAGCGAGCTAAAAGCCTTGGCCAATTTATTTTTTCTCAAGCACCGCTTTGGCAAAGCAGGTTTAAGCTCTATACAATTCGTGGACGACTACCTCGCCTGCACAATTCGCGATGCACGGCGATTTGAGCGTTCCTTCGCGAAATGTGATATTGAATTTCGCATGATAGCCGTCAATAAAGCGCACTGGATGTTGCCTAACCGGCAAATGACCGCCGCTCAGGTTCTTGAGCTGCTATTGCGCACAAGTATGATATTGCGGTGAAAACCTCTCACACCCTTTTAGCCTTCTGCGTTGCATTCTCGCTGTTTTGCTCCACTCTTGTTGCCCAAAGCGAGGGCTCTGACTATGGTGGCACGTTGGTTCAAATCGACGATCAAACCATCACTGACAAAGATATTAACCGACAAGCTGAGCGGACAATCTTTTTACGCCCTGACCTTGACCCAAGTGCTGTCACCACTATTGCTCTTGGTGATTTAATTCGTCAGGCCATTTTCAGTCGAGCTGTAATTCAGCTTCAATTGCCGGTCGAGCAATTCAATGGCATTATTGAATCACATACAAATAAAGAAATTGGGCGCTATGGTTCTCATCAGCAATTTTTAGACGCTAAAAAAGCTGAACTCGGAGTTAATAGCTTTGACGAATATCGCGAGTATCTTTATCACGACTTTGTAAAGTCAGAGGTGATTAACATTGTGCTTGGTCGCTCGCCAAGCCCCAATAAGGGGTTTCGTATGATTCTTGAGCCTTCACCAGCTAAGATTAGATGCGCATATAAAGAAAACGAGAAATACCGTTTGATGCCCGCTGTAATGAATTGGAGCTTCATCAAGTTTGCGCCGTCCGCCTCTAATCCAACAAGCCCCACTACTCGCGCTGCTGAAGCAGCTAGCGCCTTCGAATCGAAAGAAATAGATTTTGCCCAATTATTAGCTCTCGCTGACAGTGAAATAACCCGCGAAGGATATTCTGCTGATTCCGCTGCTTGGGTAGTAAGCTTCTTGAGTAACGCCAAGAGCGGAGACGTTTTAGTTCGCCCGGCTTCTGCTAGTGGCACAGTCTCTATATTGGTAACTACCGAAATTGAGGCCGCGCGCGAATTAAATTTTTCTGATGCGCAAAGTATTATTCGCCAAACACTTATGACCGAAGCGCAAGCAATTGCTCTTGACAAATTTTATAAATCCACTGCAGATTCTGTTGACGTTTGGGTGAGTGAAGATATTCCAGGCCTTAAAGCCTTCGTTGAACAGATGATTGGTCGAGATATTTCGTCAAATAACAGCGCAAAACTGTAAAATGTTGCACCTTTAGTGAACCGCTATACAGAGTTTCGCGTTTACCTTTAGAATCATGACTGACAACAACCAACCAATCAAATTAGAGTTTGAAGACGATTTGCGCCCATGGGAGGTCGAAACTACATTTAACGATGTACTCGCCGAACAATTGGCTCACGCACCGTATTTTATTGCCTCTATAGTTTTACACTTCTTGATCGGCCTTATCGTGGCCGGCATTATGGTGCTTACCGCTAATGCTGAAGATGAAGTTCCAACATTGGTCGCAGCGCCTCCTCCTCCTCCTCCTGAGATTGAAGAAGAGGAAGAGCCTGAGCCAGAAATCGAAGAGCCTATCGAAGAGCCTATCATCACCGAATCTGATCTTGAAGAAGTCGTCGAGCAAGAGACCCTTCAAGAAGACGGTGACCCTGACATGAATGCCGATTCTGCTTTCGACTCTGACGCCTGGAACAACGACGTTGGTCTTGGCGGCGGTGCTGGTGGCAAGATGGGTGGCCGCGGCGGTCGTGGTGGCGGCGGAGGTTCAAAAACTGAAGCTGCTGTACAAGATGCTCTTAAGTGGTTGCGCGATCACCAGTCACAAGCTGGCTTCTGGGACGCTGACGAATTTATGTACAACGATATTTACCCCGACAAGCCTGAATCAGACGGTCATGGCAACCCTGTTGTTGACGTCGGACTAACCGGCCTAGCTTTGCTCGCCTTCCTAGGTAATAACCAAACAATGGATAAGGGTAAGTTTAAAAGCGTTGTGAGAACTGGAATCAACTGGCTGAAAGACCAACAAGGCGACTCCGGTCTCTTTGGTGAAGAAGTGGGCAACCCAACTCTTTACAACCAGTCTGTCGCAACAATGGCGATGGGCGAAGCATACTACTTCTCTAACCAGTCGCCTCTTCTTAAACGTCCTATGAAGAAAGCAATACAGGTTTTAGTGAAAGCGCAAAACCCATACAACGCCTGGAGATACTCACTCGAGCCAAATAACGATAACGACTCATCGATTACTGGCTGGATGGTATTCGCGCTTAAGACTGCCAAAGAGAATAAGATGCAGATCAGTAATGATGCTTTTGACGGTGCCGAAAACTGGTTTAAAACTATGACTGACACCAATACTGGGCGTACTGGTTACGCTTGGGGTGACGGCGGCGGCGGCGTGGGGTCGCTCCCATCTCGTCCTGCTAAGTACATGGACAAGTTTCCTGCGACAAAGTCTGAGTCCTTGACAGCCGTGGCATTGTTGTCGCGCATGTTTATGACCGATAGCAAAGAGGTTACTAAGTGGACTGACCATCCTCAATACGCCATGCTTAAGAAACAAGCGGAATTAATTTCATCGAAGCCACCAGTATGGGACGAAAACGACGGTTCTATCGATATGTACTACTGGTACTACGGCACTTTCGCGATGAAGCAATGGGGTGGCAAGCTTTGGGAGGACTGGAGAAAATCCATCGAGAAGGCCTTAATCCCGACACAACGCAAAGAGGATAAAGAAGACAACTTCTATGGATCATGGGATCCAGCCGGCCCTTGGGGCGAAGAAGGTGGTCGAGTTTACTCAACTGCAATCTGTGCTTTGATGCTCGAGGTGTACTACCGCTACGCTCAAGTACTTGGTGCTCGCTAACCATTTAGTAAGCATAAAAAAACAGCCTGGGCAATTCGCCTGGGCTGTTTTCGTTTGTAGGGTATTCGTTTTTAGCGAATGCCATTTACTGCACGGGCCAAAATTGACTTCTTGCGCGCAGCAGTGTTTTGGTGGAGTTGATTCCACTTAACGTTTTTGTCGATTAGCTTGACAGCCATTTGCATGTTTGACTCTGCTGCCTCGAGGTTACCCGCCTCGACGCTTTCTAGAGTATTTGCGATATAAGTACGCATAACTGAACGGCGACCACGATTACGTTCGCGACGCTTGAGGCTTTTCTTAAGAGAAGCTTTTGCTGATTTAGTGTTTGGCATGATTTGGTATCCCTACAAAAATTGGGTCGGATATTTTAATAAATGCCACTGAAAGTGCAAGGCTTTGATTAAGAATCTTCGCCTAAGGCCGCGCGACGGAAGGCATCTGTGTCGAGCCCTGAAGCTGTTTCGTCGCTGTACTGCTTACTCTGTAGAGCTTGTTCGGCGGCAAGGTTCTTGCGTGAACGCATGGCAGCAGTATCACGAGGGTTGATATCTAGCGCTATTTGGTAATGATCAAGGGCATCAACAATATCTCCCTGAGCTGCTGCTAAATCGCCTGCTGCACGGGCAGCAGCGCCTGAAAACTTCGATAAGGCACTATACGCGCCTAAAGCGGCTCCCGCGTATCCTGCCCGCTCAAGAGCATCGGCCCAAGCGATTCCTTTATCTACAGAGTGAGGGTCGCGCATAAAAGCTCGGCGCATAGAACTTGCCTCGCCATCTGGATTACGAATAAGCTTCTGAAATTTAGCAGCAATTATTGCTGGAGCTGAACCAATTTTGCCTAATAGTTTCGATTTTTCGTCAGCACATGCTAAAACAGCTTGTGCCAGAAGATTGGCGGCGCGATGCTCTCCTGGCGCAAAATCTAGCACCTGGTCACATAATTCGGCGGCGAAATCAGGCTGGCCCTTCTCTAATGCCTGCTCTGCTCTATCTAAGTGTTTCTTTAAGTTCATGATGCGTTATCCTATGGGCAGAAATAATCCACCATGGACATTGTACTCTACCCTGACCCGCGCCTACGTGCTAATAACAAAGCCATTGATTGCTTTGATGAGGCTCTTGCACAAACTGCGCGGGACATGTTTGAACTTATGTATGCCACTAAAGGTGTTGGTTTAGCTGCGCCGCAAGTAGGGCTTAACATGAGGTTGCTTGTGTTCAACTCAGCTGGCGATGTTGACGATTCAGAAAATGAAATCGTTCTATGTAACCCCATAATCAAATCAAAGAGCAAGGATAAAGAGGCAAAGGAGGAAGGCTGCCTTTCGTTTCCGCAAATTTTCGGCAACGTTATGCGCCATGTTTCGGTTGCAATTGAAGCACAAAATTTGCAAGGCGAATTTTTTGAGCTCGAGCTTGAAGATTGGCAAGCACGAATTTTCCAACACGAAAATGATCACCTTGAGGGCCTGTTGTTCATCGATCGCATGACCCCAGCAAGCAAGGCATTGGTGAAGAATGATTTGATTGACTTGCGCGAAGACTATCAATCAGATGCAAATTCTTAAGCCTAGCGACCTTCCCGCAGAATTCCACACAAATGGGTGCGTTGCCACCGTTGGCGTCTTTGACGGAGTTCACCTCGGACACCGACATGTGTTAGAACAGGTCAAAGTAAGTGCAGGTAAACGAAAGTGCATGAGCGTTATGGTTAGTTTTACCCAGCACCCGAAATCTGTTTTGTTGGGGCACGCACCTGCGACTGTGACTAGCTTGCGCCATCGCCTGCGATTATTCGAAGAATGCGGCATTGACGCTACTTTAGTACTCGACTTCACTGAAGAGCTTCGAGCCTTAAGCGCTAGCAAATTTGTTAAGCAATATTTAATCGACGGATTAGGCTTACAAGAACTTGTTTTTGGATTTGATTCTAAATTTGGACATGACCGCGGCGGTAATCCAGTTTCACTTCAGCCGCTTTCGAAAGAACTCGGGTTTTCAATTACTGAAATTGAACCCTTAAAAATAAATGGTCGCGCGGTGTCAAGTACTGCGGTGCGAGAGGCGGTCCAGCTTGGCGACTTGATAGGCACTGAGCAAATGCTAGGGCGCCCCGCTTCGATTTTAGGCACGGTGGTTCACGGCGACAAACGTGGACGCCAGCTTGGTTTCCCAACAGCTAATTTGCGTTTACATCATGAACTCAGTCCACCACAAGGTGTATACGCATGCATGGTGAAAATCAATGGCTGCGACGAACTCGTGGCTGGCGCAGTTAACTTAGGAGTGAGGCCAAGCTTTGATAATGTTGAGCCTAGCATCGAGGTCCATTTGATTGATTTTGATGGTAACCTCTACGACAAAACTCTTGAAGTTTTCTTTTTAAAGAATCTTCGTGCCGAACGAAAATTCGCAGGAGTTGAAGACTTGCGGCAGCAAATTATGCTTGATGTAGGCTCTGCGAAAATAGTTTGCCAACAATTTATTAGTGGCAAAAGTTAGCGCGACGGTGTATTCTTTCGCCCCTACGACGGGGGGATAGCTCAGTTGGTAGAGCAGAGGATTGAAAATCCTCGAGTCGGCGGTTCAAGTCCGCCTCTCCCCACCAAGACAAAATCCGACGACTTAATTGTCGTCGGTTTTTGTTTTTGTACCGCCTGCCATCATTGCTGCCAAGTCGGGTGCGATGGTAGTGCCAGAAACTGACTTAACTTCTTGCACAACTATTTCTTCAACGACTGCTTCTTCAACTTCAGGCTTTTCGGCCTTTGGCTTACCACGACGTTTAGGCTGGCGCGCTGTCTTTTTCTTTGGAGTAGCGGCTTTCTCTTCTTCTACTAAAGATTCTTCGTCTTCTGTAGATTCTGCAACCTCAGAGCTCGAGCCTGCATCAACTTCTGCGTCTTTCGCAAACTTGGTCAGAGGCAAAGGGTCAACAAGTTTTGCCTTATTAGACTCTGCGCTTTCATCTTCTTCGTTTGTGTTTTCTGCGCCTTGCTCATCTTCGGATGAAGCACGCCCTGAGCGACCGCGGCCACCACGACGGCGACGACGGCGACGTTGAGGTGTCTCATCTTCAGCGCCGAGATCAACACGTCCTAGTTTTTTAGCCGCCTCGACATTTTCTAGAGGAATTTCTTCTTCTGGAATTTCGCGTTCATCTTCCGTCTCTTCAGACCTCAATGATGAGGTGTTGTTGTTACGGCCTCGACCACGGCTGCGACGATTGTCTTTTTCTTCAAGCAGCTCAATCTTTGGCGGAGTCGGTTTACCGACCAATTCTTCACCCAAGAATACGCTAATAAAATCTTCGACTTCATCTAAAGACATTAGTGTCATGTCAAGCATGTCGGTCGCGCGCTTACAAGTGGCAGCATCGGGCGGACGAATTAACAACAAACCCGCAGAAGTGCGGTCGGTGCCAAAAGTTTTTACTAAGCCGCGGAAACGCGCACTATAGTCTTGCCAGTGGCCTGTTTTGCATTCGATCCAAACAAGGCGTCCGTCTACGCAAGCCATTAAATCTGACTCAAATTCACGGCCATCACTAAAGGAACCTTTTACGTTGACCATCAGCTGGAATTTGGCCGGGCTAATTGACGCGCGCAGGCGTTTGCCCATAATCGCGTTGACGTAAATTTCGAGCCATCCACCTGTTAAGAACTGAGCGATTTCGCCGTCTTTAGTTGGGATGACGCGCAGTTGTTTTTTCGGCGCCCGGTGGTAATAAAAATCTTTGAGCATGCCGTGGCGATGCAACAAAGTACCAAACTGGACGGCTGCCGAACGCTCGGATGTTGACATGTGATCGATGTCGATGCGTTGGCCGCGACCGCTAGCTACGCAGCGCTTAAGCTTTTCGTAAAACGGGCCTAGTGCTGCAAAGTGTACGCCAAGGTGACGAGCGAGATGCTCGAATGCCTCGTTACGGTTGAGATCATCTTGACCTTCGTAAACCCAAATGTCGCGTTCTTTTAAGTAGTCGACTAATAAGCCAACTGGCGCGTCGTCTGGCACAGGTTTACGCTCGCGCGGTTTGCGCGGTTCGCTGTTGCGTGAATTACGACCGCGGTTACTGTCGTTTTGTGAACCGTTTGTGTTGCGTGAGCCACGACTATTTCTGCCGCCGCGGCGATTGCGGTTGTTGTTGTCGCGAGCACTACCCTCGGATGACGACAAATCACCCCCACCGAGAGTGTCTCGGAGGAGTGTTATTTCTTCTTTTAAAGCCCTTAATTCTTCGCTGAGTTCAGCAGAAGCAGGGGCTTGGTTCGAGGAGCGATTGCGATGTAGGTCGCTTGATTTTGCTCCTGAGAATAAGCGTTGGAACCAGCCCATGTGGGTATTATCAAACTTTCTATTCACATGCGCAAGTGCTAAACGTAAGGTAAGTTAAATGATTCCTCTTCTACTGACCATTTTCGCCATGCAGCACCCAGCAAATCACCTAGAAAACGAGACTAGCCCCTACCTCCTGCAGCATGCGTACAACCCTGTAGCATGGTATCCGTGGGGAGATGAGGCAATTGACCGGGCAAAAACTGAGAATAAGGTGATTTTTTTGAGCATTGGCTATTCTGCGTGTCACTGGTGCCATGTGATGGAGCGTGAATCCTTCGAAGATGTGGCTACGGCTAAATTCATGAATAAGCACTTCATTTGTATCAAAGTTGACCGCGAGGAGCGTCCCGACCTTGATGATTTGTACATGACGGCTGTGCAAAAGATGACTGGCTCGGGTGGATGGCCTATGTCGGTGTGGCTTACTCCTGATTTAAAGCCTTTTTACGGAGGTACCTACTTCCCCCCCACTCCCGGATATGGTCGCCCTAGCTTTATGATGGTGCTCGAAAACCTATCCAAAGCCTGGGAGACGCAACGTGACGAAGTAATCGAGGCTTCCGAGTCACTGAATTCGCAACTACACACCAACTTCCCCGATTTGGACGGCGACCAGGCACTACCCTCGGCGGCTGACCTTGCCGTGATGCAAACCGCTTGGGTGAACACCTATTGGTCGGTGTACGATCGAGTTGATGGTGGTTTTGGCAAGGCCCCGAAATTTCCGCACGCGACGGATTTGCGGTTTTTGTTAAGTGTCGCCGGCACGCATGCGGATGAACAAACTGTTAGCCGCGCTAAAGAAATGTGTCAGCTCACTTTACAAAAGATGGCAAGTGGCGGAATGTACGATCAGCTCGCCGGTGGTTTTGCACGCTATTCGGTTGATGAAAAATGGTTAATCCCCCACTTCGAAAAAATGCTTTACGATCAAGGCACCTTGATTCCGGCTTATTTGCATGGTTATCGTTTAAATAAAAACCATGCTTTCGCCGCCATCGCCCGCGATAGCTGCGATTATTTACTACGCGAAATGCAAGGCGCTGACGGCGGTTTTTACAGCTCGACCGACGCTGATTCAGAAGGCGAGGAAGGAAAGTACTTTGTTTGGACGCCCGACGAAATTAAGGCGGAGTTAAATAACGAACTAGCGAAGATTGCTATTGAGTTTTACGGCGTTAGTGAAAAAGGAAATTTTGAACACGGTAAATCGGCGCTAACGAATTACACCACCGGCAGCTATGACGCGGCGCAGTTACAAGAGATACGCGAAACTCTGCTCACAGCGCGCCAACAGCGCATTGCACCAAATCTCGATGACAAAATTATCACTGGTTGGAACGGCCTTGCAATAAATGCCTTGGCCGAAGCAAGTTGGGTGTTGCGCGAACCGCGTTACTTACAGTCAGCTGAACGAGCGGCTGATTTCGTCCTTAGTGAAATGGTGGACGGTGATGGGAATTTACTGCGAGCCTACCGCGCCGGACGGGCTCAACATTCAGCAGTACTTGAGGACTATTCATATATGCTGCGCGCGCTACTAGCGATTTTTCAAGCGAATGGTGATGCTGCGCGATTAACTCAGGCTCAGAATTTGGCTGAACGAATGGTCGATTTATTCTGGGATCCAAAAACCGGGATTTTCTTTGACAGCGACGGATTGCAGAAAAATGTAATCCATCGACGCCAGACCCCGACTGACGGCGCGATTCCATCGGCAAATGCAGTGGCTATTGAGGGTTTAGTGAAGCTAGCGGCGTTTACAGATATAGAGCGCTTCCGCAAAATCGCTGTTGAAGGAATGTTAGCGACCATGCCTTACAGCGGGCGTAGCGCGCGGTCATTTAGCGGGACACTTGTTTCGTATCCTTACTTGATAGAGCTGCCAGCGGTGGCAGTAGTGGTTGGCAACGGTGCAACGCCTTCACTTGGAGCGTGGCAAGGCGAATTATCGGCGCCGGAATACTTCAACACCTTGCCCGTATTCAGCGCGAAGGCTCAGGCCGACTCAAAACTAGCAATTTTCACTAACCGAACGGCATCCGAGGGAGTGACTACTATGTATCTGTGCCGCGGTCAGACTTGCGAAGCGCCTAGAACTTTGGCTTTGCCCGAATAATAAAATGGCGCAAATGTAGAATATTGGCCATGTCTGATGTTAACACTACCTTAACACGCGATGAAGTAGCTGAGCTATATCGTCGCCCGCTGCTTGATTTGGTTTTTGAGGCGGCACGTATCCATCGTGCAAATCATGATCCGCGTGTAGTGCAGTGCTCGACTTTGTTGTCGATTAAGACTGGCGCTTGCCAAGAAGATTGTGGCTACTGTTCGCAATCGGCGCACAATAGCGCTGATGTCGAACGCGAGAAGCTACTCAATCTTGACACTGTTGTTGAAGCGGCTGCTGAAGCGAAACGTGGCGGCGCTGATCGTTTTTGTATGGGTGCGGCTTGGCGTCAAGTTAAAGACAATGCCGACTTTGAGCGCGTGCTCGAGATGGTGCGTCAAGTTAAAGCGCTCGATTTAGAAACTTGTGCGACATTAGGCATGGTCACTAAAGAGCAAGCTAAAAAATTGCGTGATGCCGGTTTAGATTATTACAATCACAACCTCGACACTTCTCCTGAATATTATGGTGAAGTTATTACCACTCGCACATACGAAGACCGCCTGCAAACATTGGCGGCGGTGCGCAGTGTTGGCATGAAGGTTTGTTGCGGCGGCATTCTAGGCATGGGCGAAACTGAAGACGATCGCATTGGTTTGATTCAGCAATTGGCAATGCAAAATCCGCAACCAGAGTCGGTGCCGATTAACACACTGATTCCGGTTGAAGGAACGCCGTTGGCAGACACTCCGTTATTGCCCTGGAACCAATTAGTGCGCGCTGTTGCAGTGTGCCGGATTTTAATGCCGCAATCTATGGTGCGTTTATCTGCCGGGCGTTCAGGCATGACTGAGGAGGGGCAAGCGATGTGCTTCTTGGCTGGGGCAAATTCGATTTTCTTGGGCGACCAACTTCTTACTGCGCCAAACCGTAGTAAAAATTCTGATGTCGAGCTCTTCGACATGCTCGGCCTCGAAGGGATTAACGAAGCCAAAACCGCTGAAGCGATCGAAGTGTGAGCGATGACTTTTTAGACGGGCTAGATGAAATCGCCACGCGTTGGCGCGACGCCGGTTTAGAACGAAAGCTAACCACGCCGAGTGGTATCGATTTTTCATCGAATGATTACTTGAGTTTGTCGCAACATCCAAGCGTGAAGAAGGCGGCAATCACAGCAATTGAAGAATTCGGGGCAGGCGCGCCGTCCGCAAGATTGCTGCGAGGAAACTACTCGATTCATCGGCAAGCCGAATTAACTGCCGCGCAATTTATCGGCACAGAAAACGCGTTGATTTTCCCAAGCGGATGGCAAGCTAATATTGCGATTTTGGCTTCGTTGGCAACGCAAGATGATGTTTTAATCTGCGACGAATTAATTCATGCGTCTTTAATTGATGGCGCGCGTTTGAGCAAGGCTAGTGTAAAGATTTTTAAGCACAGCGATTTATCAGCACTTGAAGATTGCCTAATGCATAGTGCTGGCATGCGCCAACGTTTCGTCGTTGTAGAAGACGTCTACTCAATGGATGGCGACCGCACTCCGCTTCCTGAAATTATTAAGCTTTGTGAAAAGCATGATGCTTATGTAATTTTAGATTTAGCGCATTCGGTTGGATTGTATCCTCCGCGTCATTACCAATCGAAACGAGTTGTGACGCGCATGGTAACTGGCGGCAAAGCGCTTGGCGTTGGTGGCGGAATCGTTTGCGCGAGTAATGCAGTTATTAATCATTTAATAAATCACTCACGCGGCTTTATTTTTACAACCGCTGTGCCTCCTGCGACTTGCGCGGCTTTACAACGTTCGATGCAGTTGTTACGGGAACAGCCAGAATTGTGTGAAGCCACTCATAATAATGCGCAGTTGTTGCGCGAGCTGCTGCGCGTCAAGGGTTATGACTGCCCTGGCGAATCACCTATTGTGCCGTTAATAATAGGTGATGCTTTGCAAACGATTACTGTGGCCGAGAAACTGCAAAAACTAGGCTTTGATGTACGGGCTATTCGTCCACCAACTGTTGCTGAGGGCAGTAGCCGTTTGCGGATTGTAGTGCGAGCTACTCATACCGTTGAGCAGTTAAGTGATTTAGCTGATGCGATTAGCGAATGTGCTGTTGCGCCTGAAATTGTTGAGCGTTCTTCGTCGCAAATGAATGACTTATTGGTAGTTGGCACTGATACCGATGTCGGCAAAACCGTTATTTCGTCATTGTTGATGCGCGCCGCCTCGCGATATGGTGTAGATGCAAAATACTTGAAGCCGGTGCAGACTGGCAAAGATAGTGACACCATTTCTGTTCAGCAATTGGCGCAACTTGATGACCATTCTATTTGTAAACCACTCGTTGAATTACAACTACCTGCATCTGTTGATCAAGCGGCTGAGGCCGAAGGCGCTACTATTGCCATCAACGACGTTTTACCGAGAGTAAAAACGATTCTTGCTGAAAACGAATCGACTGTCATTGAAACCGCTGGAGGATTATTAGTCCCTTGGAATGACCGTCAAGACCAAGGTGACTTCGCGCAACGCCTAGCGACTGACACAGTTTTAGTTGCGCGTACCACTTTAGGCACTTTAAATCACACGCTGCTCACCATCGAAGCATTAAACAAACGCGGCATCAAATTACGCGCATTGTTTTTGGTTGGCGATCCGCATAACGAAAATAAAAATAGCCTTCAATCGCAAATTCGTGATGTCCCTATTTTTGAGTTTCCACTGTTTAAAAAATTGAGCACGCCGAATTTAGATTTATGGCTTGATACTGAAGATCTAGAATTTTTATTTAAAGGGTGATGAGTTCCGACTTACAACAACGTGACGCCAAAGTTTGCTGGCACCCTTTTACTCAACATCAAATTGATCCGTTGCCGATGCCGGTCGTTTCGGCAAAGGATGCGACTTTAGTTTTAGAAGATGGCAGCACACGCATTGATGCTATTTCAAGTTGGTGGTCGATTTTGCATGGCCACTGCCGTCCAGAGTTGTCTGAAGTATTGTCGGCGCAGGCTAATTCGCTAGACCACGT
>Ga0233427_10003845_pt1 | contig 12850 bp, 12 predicted proteins | sample SI_118_April2016_5_FD_179885 | JGI IMG/M metagenome (GOLD analysis project Ga0233427, IMG submission 179885) | Seawater microbial communities from Saanich Inlet, British Columbia, Canada - SI_118_April2016_100_MG | ecosystem: Environmental > Aquatic > Marine > Inlet | place: Canada: British...
TACTCTATGTGTATTATGCAACTGCTAACAGAAATGTAAAAGAAGTATTTGCATGGCAAGATATTTGCATTACTCTTGATGACAAAGGATTTTTTGAGAAAAATATGTATCAATCAAAAGAAGATTTGAAAACACAGTCTTTGATTGTGCCAAATCCACAATATCATTCTGGTCTTTATAGACAGTATGTGGAATATGTTAAAGAGAATATGAAAAAGTAACTGATTCTGGGTCTGGTGGTATCAACAACAATACAAGTCCTCAGAATCAGGTTACCTAACATTTGTTTCAAAATAAGTATAAAAGCTCAATTTTTCAGAAGATTGATTAACCTCATTTCAGTTTTAAAATTATTCATGGCAGCCTTTGATGTGCACGTAACTATTGAAAACAAGCCTGGAATTAGTGATCCTGAAGGTGAAACCATTCTTAATGATTTGGTACTACGAGGTATTCACAAAACAGTTTCAAAAATTAAAACTGCAAAGATGTTAAAGTTTACAATTAAAGAAAAAGACAAGAAAACTGCTCAATTAAAGGTACAAGAAATTTGTGATGATTTGAGAATTTACAATCCTATGGTTAGTATAGTAACTGTTGATGTTTTTGATGCCTGAGCGATCATAATATTATATTTTAGAAATCTCGTTTGTCTCAATTCAAATTAAATATCTCTGAATCTAAAAATAACTGTGAAAGTTGGAGTTGTGGTTTTTCCTGGCAGTAACTGTGATCGCGATATGTATCATGTTTTATCTGATGTGTTTAATCTTGACACTCAATACTTTTGGCATGACAAGGGATTGCCAAAAAATATCGATGCTGTAATTTTACCGGGTGGTTTTTCTTATGGTGACAGGTTGCGAGCTGGTGTGATTGCAGCTCATAGCCCAATTATTAAAGACGTTCAAAAGATGGCAGAAAAAGGTGTTCCTGTTTTGGGGGTATGTAATGGATTTCAAATTTTGGTTGAATCTGGATTACTTCCAGGAGTTTTACTAAAAAATGACTCACTTAATTTTATGTGTGAATGGACTAATTTGATTGTGGAAAACAACAAAACCCCATTTACAAACAAACTCAAACTACATCAAAAAATACCCATACCAATTGCAAACGGTGAGGGAAAATATTATGCAGATGATGAAACTTTGAAAGAATTAAAGAAAAAAAATCAAATTGTGTTTAGATATAGTGATGTTGTAAATGGTTCTACAAACAGAATTGCAGGAGTTTGTAATGAGGATGGAAATGTTGTTGGTATGATGCCTCATCCAGAGAGGGCAGTGGAATCTGAAATTAATCCTATTGACAACAAACCATCCTCTCTTATCTTTGAATCACTACTAACACAAATGGGGGTAAAGGATTGAGTTTAGAATCTGAAGAACTATCTGATCTCAAATCCAAGATTGGAAGAAATCCGACGTCTACTGAATTACAAATTGTAGCTGCTGAATGGTCTGAACATTGTTCTTACAAATCATCTAAAAGACATCTCAAAATGTTGCCTATGAAAGGACCTCTTGTAATTAACGAGAAAGGATACGATTCAGGGGTGCTCGATGTCGGTGGTGGCTATGTTGTAACTGCTCATATTGAAAGTCATAATCATCCATCTGCTGTTGAACCGTACGGTGGTGCTGCAACCGGTGTTGGCGGTGTGGTGCGTGATATTTTGTCAGCTGGGACTAGACCTATTGCAATTTTTGATGGATTACGGTTTGGGAATATAGAAAAAGACAAACAAGCACGATGGTTATTTAAAAATGCAGTTTTGGGGGTTGCCGATTATGGAAACTGCTTAGGAATTCCAACCATTGGTGGAGAAGTTGAATTTGATGAGTGTTATGAGAATTATGCACTAGTTGATGTTGCATGTGTAGGGCTTGGTAAAAAAGAAAATTTAATCAAAAATCATGCAAAGAAAGGAGATATTGTAGTATTACTGGGTGGCTCTACAGGACGAGACGGTATTGGCGGTTCTCAATTTGCATCTGATTCTTTGGAATCTGAAGACCGTTCTGCTGTACAAATACCTGACCCGTTTATTGAAAAATTAATCATAGAGGCAATCCTTGAGGCAAGAAATCAAAAATTAATTCATGCTATGAAAGATTTAGGTGGAGGGGGACTATCCTGTGCAATTTCTGAAACTGCAGATGCACTAGACATTGGAATTGAAATGGATGTTGATAAAGTTCACACTAGAGAAAATGATATGCATCCAGACGAGATCATGGTATCTGAATCTCAAGAGCGAATGCTAATTGTAACTAATAAAACAAAATTGAAAAAACTACAAAATATTTGTGATAAGTTCCGTATTGGATGCTCTGTTATTGGTAGTGTAAAATTTGATAATAATGTACATATCAAAAAAGGCAAAAAAACATTTGCTAATTTATCTGCAGATATTGTTGCAAATGCTACTTTGCTTGATTTACCCTCAAAAAAGCCAACATATTTGGAAACTATTACACAAGAAAAGAAACTCAAACCAATAACTGATTATTCTAAAATCATGATGAAATTACTTGCATCTCCAAACATTGCAAGCAAAATTTGGGTTTATAGTCAATATGATCATGAAGTGGGAATTCGAACTGTGATAAAACCTGGCGGAGATGCATCTGTGTTAAGATTAGATAATGGAAAATTTCTTTCAGTAAAAATTGATGGAAATCCAAAACAATGCTACATTAATCCTAGAGAAGGTGCTATCGGTTGCTTTGAGGAGGCATGTAGAAATGTTGTTTGTACTGGAGCAAAACCAATTGGAATGCTTGATCATTTACAATTTGGTAGTCCAAAAGATCCTGAAATATTTTGGACATTTTTAGAATCATTAAAGGGATTAACTGACTTTGCAAACGAATTCAAAATCCCATGTATTGGTGGTAAAGTAAGTCTGTATAATGAAACCCCTTCAGGTCCAATAAAACCTACTCCGCTTATTGGTGTTTTAGGACTAATTGACAAAAAACCTCTTGTTTCACAAAAAATTCAATCTGGAGATAACCTTGTCATTATCGGTGATACCAAAGATGAACTTGGTGGCTCTGAATATTTTGAATACATTCACAAGTTTATTGGAGGTAATTGCCCGACAGTTGATTTTAAAGAATCAAAGAAAAATATGAAATCTGTTCTTGATTCTATAAAACAACAGATCCCAAAATCTGTGCATGATTGCTCAAAAGGAGGATTGGCAGTTGCAGTAGCAGAACTGTGTATGACTAATCAGATAGGATGTAAAGTTTCATTGAATAAAGTTCCTGGAGAAAAATTAACTGATGATAGAATCTTATTTTCTGAAAGTCATTCTAGATATATTTTAACAATAGATGAAAAAAATATTAAAAAATTAGAAAACATTCTCAAAAAGAACAAAGTCACATTTCAAATCATTGGCAAATTTGGTGGTAAAAAAATTCATTTTGCTAATGGCACAAAATCTATTATTACTTTGGATGTGGATAAGGCACAAAAAACTTGGTTGAATTCATTAAAAAATTTAGTACTTAGCTGATTCCTACATCTTAATCATATCATTATGTTTGATTATTCTGAATTGATAAAAGACAAGATTAATCTTGATTATTTTCATTAATCCATGTTTTAATTAATTCAGTCAACTCCATGATTTTTGGGTTTTTACTTGAAATGGTTATCTTGTAATCATTTTCTTCTATACATACATCTGAATCCATATATTCTCCATATTCCATTTGTATGTCATTTATCGATACGTTTGTCACTTCTGTTTTATTTTGTATTTGTTCATTTGAAAAATTCACAAATTTTCCAAATTTTTCACAAAATCCTGATTTGGCTTGCTCCATTTCATTCAAAATGCTTTCTTGTAGGATTTGATTTTCAGATCTGGATAAATGAGTCCCAGAATAATCTATTACTTTATTCCCATTTGAGCCAAATTCAGAATTCGTCACGTTTCCAAATAGACGTTCGTTAATCTCCTGTATAATTTGATCATGTCTTTGTATTATTTCATTAAACCATATGTTATCTCGTTTGATTGTGGTGGAATTTCTATAATCACTTTGTATTTTTTGTTGTATGGTATCTTTTAATGATTGAACAGTCCCCTTTTCTATCTCTACTAACTCTTGATTTTTAGTCTCTTCTACCAATCCTTCATCATATGTTATATTTTCATTTTCTGATTCAATTGGAAACATTAGAATATCTGTTCCGTAAAATACACATTCATTATTTTCATTAGTGTCTTCAGGACATACACTTGGACCATATACAACTGGTAATAATGTAAATCCTCCAACTAAAATAAAAACAAATAAAATTATTTTCATAATTTTGGATTAACAATAATTGTTAATAATTCTTCTAATTTTAAAAATATATTTTATCATTAAGAAACATCATTGTGACTAAAAATGAAGAAAACTATATTATTATTAATATCATGTCTAAAGTTCTGAAAAATCAAATAATTACATATCATTTGTGGGGAGAATTCCTTTGAAATTATATAAAAAAATACTGGTAATTTTTATTATTTTGAATGTAGGTATTGTTGGCTCTGTCTCATTATTTTTAATGACTGGATTCCAAGATGTTATAATTGATCATGAGATTGAGTCAAGAACTTTGGAAATTACTGAGAAAAAACAAAAAATTGAAAATTTTGTGGAATCAAAGTCAGAAAAAATAAAATTAATTTCTACACTTCCTGAAATTCAGGGCTTTTTGAAATTCAATGAATATGGTAAATTAGAAAATGTTGGATATTCAGAACAAGAGTGGTCTGGCCTTCTTCAGAATCAATTTAGAAATATCTCAAACACTGATGCTGATTTACAACAAGTTAGAATGTTTGACAGGGATGGTATGGAATTATTGAAATTAAATATTCTTGATGGGGAATTTTTTACAACTTTTAAATCTGAGAAATTAGATGGCGATCAAAAATATTATTTTGAAGATACTTTGTTTGATGATTCTGTATCTGTTTCAAACATTGCATTACACACTGAAAATGGGAATCTGATACTACCTCATACTCCGATCATGACCTTCATCACTCCTGTTACTGATGGTAGCGATGAACAAATGGGATTACTGGTTTTATCCTATGATGTAACTAATTTACTATCTTCTGTTGAGGAGTCACCTGTTGGGAATATGGTGATGATTGATCAAGATGGTTTTGTTATTCAAGACAATGACAAAAGTAAAATTTTTGGAAAACAGCTTGGAACTGGACATAATTACTTTACAAATTTTGACGAGTTGAAAAATTCCAGCATCCTTCATGATTCTGGATTTATTGTAGATGATGATTCTTTGTATAAAGTTTGGAACAAAGTCCCACACCCTTCAAATTCTGAAAAATATTGGATTTTAATTTATGAAATTAAAGATACAGAATTGTATGCTCCTATCACATCAATAATGATCAATTCATTATACATAATTGGCATAATCATGGCTGTTACTGCTGTCATCACATTAATTGTATCAAAACATGTTTCAAAACCTCTAAAATTACTTACAGAGAGAATCAATAAAGCAGAAAAGGGAGAATTGGATACAGATATCCCAATTACGGGTAATGACGAAATTGCAAAAATCAATTTAGCATTTAATGACTTAACCACCACTTTACGTGATTCAAAAAATACTGTAGAGGGACAACAAGTAAAATTAAAAAAGCAATTAAATGATTTGAAATTTTTCAAAAAAGCATTAAACGAATCTACTTATTTTGCCACTTCTGATTTGAATGGGAATTTTACATTTGTTAATGATAAATTTTGTCAAAATACGCAATATACAAAAGAAGAATTAATCGGAAAAAATCCACGAATTCTAAAATCTGGAGAACATGATTCAGAATTTTACAAGAGTATGTGGGACCATTTGTTAAGTGGACGAGTTTGGATTGGAGATATCAAAAATAAGAAAAAAGATGGCTCAGCATATTGGGTAAAAGAAATTTTGATTCCAAAACAAAACCTTGATGGAAAAGTCATAGAATTTATTATCATTCAAACTGATATTACAATTCAAAAAGACAGCGAATCAGAATTATCTGCTTCTTTGGATCATCTCACAAAATCTCAACAACTACAAAATGAATTTTTAGAGACATTCTCAAAGGAATTACCCATTCCAATTGATTCTATCCAAAAACTGTGTAGAGTTTTAAAGTATGATGAACTGGGTGTTAAACTATCTGAAGAACAACGCCAAAATGTAGATACAATTTATGCTAATACTAAAAAACTTGATTATATTTTAGATGAATTTCTAAGCATGTTTAGACCTGATTACAAAAAAGAAATTTCTGAAAATTAGGACATTAATTTCATTAGTGTTGACCTGATTTTGATCGCAAATACTGATCAGGATTTTTATTCTTCAAATTATGTTCTAAATCAGGTTGGATTGCTTTATTCAAGCTAATATTTTGAGGTTATTTCTTCATGCCCAAAATGGGGACCAAATTTAACATGGTTAAGGAGAATTGTGGCGTTGTTGGAATTTACAGTCTTAGCGGAACCAATGTTGTCCCCCTGGTCTTTGATGCTTTACGTGCTTTACAACATAGAGGACAAGAGGCGTGGGGATTTGCAGTTCCAAACAAGGCTCCGTTTAAACGCGTAGGCTTGGTTTCACACTCTTCATCTGAATTCAAAAAAATTGCCAAAGAATATGAGTCTCCATGTGTCATTGGACATGTGCGATATTCTACAATGGGTACTAGCACATTAGATAATGCGCAACCATTGAAAGTAAAAGATCTTTGTATTGCACATAATGGGACAATTGCCAATGCCCAAGAACTATCTAATTTGGTTGGTGGATGCTCTTTTACTCCACAAAATGCAAGTGATACTTTGGTTGCAGCACAAAGATTAGTTTCATTAATTTCTGAAAATGGTGATATGGGAAAAGCACTTTCAATTTTAAAAAATGAAATGGTGGGCTCTTATTGCTTTACATTTATCTCTGATGATAATTCTGTTTATGCTGCACGTGATCCTAAAGGATTTCGTCCTATGGTTTTAGGTCATAAAAAATCTGATGATACATACATTGTAACTTCTGAATCAGCTGCAATCACGGCAGTTGGTGCAACTCTTCAAAGAGATGTTGTTCCAGGTGAATTAATTAAATTAAGTAAAACTGGTTTAGAAACTGAACTATTTTCTACTGATTCTTCTCGTGCACATTGTTCTTTTGAATTTACCTACTTTGCACATCCTTCTAGTAACATGGAGGGACACAACATTTACGTTTCAAGGAAAAAAATTGGACAATTTATGGCAAAAAAATTCCCAATCAAAGATGCAGATTTGGTAATTCCAGTTCCGGACTCTGCAAGACCTGCAGCATTAGGCTATGCTCAAGAACTGGGTGTTTCTTTTGATGAAGGTTTGCTAAAAGACAGATACAGCAAGAAAGGCCCATTGCGAAGTTTCATTGAACCCCATCAAAGTGACAGGGTGGATATTAATCGTTGGATAATTCCAATCAGTGAAATAATTAGAGACAAACATGTGGTAGTAATCGATGATAGTTTGGTTAGAGGTACTAGTTCAAAGGCTATCATCAAGGCGCTTCGTCGTTCAGGTGCCAAAAAAATCAGCATGTTAATCACATATCCCCAAATTAACTATCCGTGCTATGCTGGAATTGATTTTCCATCTCAAGAAGAACTGGCAACTTTCACTAATGGAAAAAATATGACTGTGGATGAGATTACTGAGATGGTTAGAAAAAGTATTGATGTGGACTTTTTGGGGTATAATGATGCTGAGAATTTAGCTAATGCAGTTGGAATTCCTAAAGATTCAATGTGCTTTACATGTTCTTCTGGAAATTATGATTCACTTGGAATTCAACCTGATTTTACTAAACGTGAACAAGTAAAGACAACAAACTAAAATTTACAAATTGGGGATTTAATTAAATACAGTTCTAATTGACATGTAATATTATGCAAGCAATATGGAATGGAACAGTAATTGCAGAAAGTGATGATACTGTAGTAGTTGAGGGAAATCATTATTTTCCATTTGATTCAATCAAAGAAGAGTATTATTCTAAAACTGATATGACTACTGTGTGTGGTTGGAAAGGAAGGGCCAATTATTACTCTGTAACAGTTGATGGAAAAACCAACAAAGATTGTGCATGGTATTATGCAGAACCAAATGATGCTGCATCCAAAATTAAAGGTATGGTTGCGTTTTGGAATGGTGTTGATGTAAAATAACTCGATATACTTTATACCAAATTCCCTTTTTTGGGAATGCCATATCTTTTTAAGCCATACTATTTCTGTAATTTTGTGGATAGTACCAAGTCTAAGATTTACTTTGTTGTTTTAACTGCTTTACTTGTTGGTGGATTTCCAAATTTTATGGCTCAAGAGGCACATGCTCATGCAGTAGCAGGCGTTCCAACAGTTGCTACTATTCAAACAACATCCAGCACAACTATTCTTATTACTTTTAATGAACACGTTGATAGTGTTACAGCTAATGTAGGTGGGCAATTCACACTTTCTACTGGCGGTACAATTTCTTCTAATGATATTACAGGTGGCTCTGATACCATTACTTTGACTACTGATACTGCTTTTGCAACTGATGCTTTACCGACTGTTACTTATGTTGCAGGAGATGTATTAGATCTTGATGAAAATAATGCATTAGCTGGTTTTGGCCCTACAGCAGCTACTGATTTAGCTCCTGCTACTTTTGTATCTGCAGCGACTACTTCTGCTACAACAATTGACATTACATTTTCTGAAGACATAGTTGATACTTCTGTTGAGTTAGCTGATATTGTAATTGGCGGAGTTGCTGGTGGTAATGATATTAGTGCAAAAAGTGTTACAGGTGCTGTACTTACAATTACTACTAATGGTTATGATATACTTAGTTCTGATAATCCTACGATAACTGTCACTCTGACTGCAAATGAGCTTGAAGATACAGGCACTTTGAATGATACTGTTACCTTTGGTCCATCTGCAGTTACAAATAATGAAGCTCTATCTGCGAGTGGAAGTGGATGTGAAAATTGTGAGGCTCCAACACTTGGTGTAAACTCACAATCAAAAAGAATCGTTGAAAATGGATTTACATACAATGGTAAACCAACTGATGCTGAGAGATTCTTCACACCATACCCATTAATCACTGCAACTGTAGGTAAACAAAATACTGCAGTATTCAAAATATATGAAGACAAAGGCCCTGAAAATATCAAACATTTCTCATTTGCATTTGGATTATCCAAAGGTCAAATTATTAGTGAGAGTAAAGCAATGATTGAATTAGATATTGATCATGAGGGTACTGAGACTGTAACTGTCACTGATCCTGAAAATGCTTCAGATAATATCGTAGTCTCCACAAACATTACAAACTGTAATGGTGATGATTCAGATACTAAATGTCTAATGGTTACAATTGATCATAGATTCCGAGCACCACTTGATTTCAATATTGTTGGAACTGATGTGTGGGATATGAACCGAAACAGCTGGCAAAATTATTTCAATCACGGAATTGAAGTTACTGGTGAATCACTAAATCCTGCAAAAGAACATTCTGGAATTAATGCAGGTCATATTTACCATCTAACTGAAACTGGAAAAACTACCGCAATTGATGAGTTTGGTAGTACATGGACATTTCAATATGGATTGTGGATGAAAGATTATATCAAAAATATAAAAATCTCAGATTCCACTTCCATGTCTGACAGATTACATCCAAACTTTGCAGGTTACAAAGAATTACAGATTCAATACGCAATCACTAAATTACTGGAAAGCTGTCCAACATGTCTAGATTCCTATGCTGATTTTGATGATTCATTTGGACACTCCTACCCTGATGAGATTAACAAATTAGATAGTCCTGAAATATTGCAAAAGATGGTTTTAGAAAATCAAAAAGCTCAAGTAATTATGAATTACTTACTTGATCCTGTATCTTATTACCGTTAATCTTTTTCAGTTATCTTAGATCATGTAAGTGGATTTTAACAATCAAAATCAAATAAATCTGTTGAGTAATAAAAGAAATTCTGTATGATCACTCAAAAAAATAATTGACAAAAATTTACAATAAATTCTTTGACCCAAAAACTATGATGTATCTAGTTTAGATAATCAATTTATGATATTATCATCAAAATATAATGCAATATGTTTTGGATTAGTTTTCTTTGATAACTTTACATGTTCTTCAGTTTTTGATAACCATGCATCTACATCATCATTAACTGATTTCATAATTCATAATGGAATATGATTTGAGAAATACATGTCGAGTAAATCTCAATTACTTTGATCGATACTATTTTTGACCTTTCTTTTTGAATCATATCCTGACATACTGTGTATATGAAAAGAATGTTGGATGTATTGGGTTCTAAGACTTTAATCCCTAAAAACAAGTCTCGATATTATTCATTTAGTAAACCTGGATGGATAATCCAAATGTTCACTTCCTGATCCTATCACTTTCTATTCTTCATCAAAGTCATAATCGTCATCATCATAACATTCAATGAAATCAAAATTATATAATTTCATAATGTCTATATTTTTTGATTAAACTTATACCTTAAGCATATGAATGCTGTTTTTTACTATATCTATATAGTTAATACTCAAATAATTAACTCCTAGCAGTTAAATCCCATCAAAATTACACGTAATTGTTTGAAATTCCTCTCTAGTGGCAAGGTAAAGGATCTTTATGATGTGGATGAGAGTACCATCCTTTTCAAATTCTCCGATAGGGTGTCCGCATTTGATGTAAAATTCAATCAAGACATACCAAAAAAAGGAGAAGTTTTGTGTAAATTTGCTGAATTTTGGTTTAATGAATTGGATGTTCCAAATCATTTCATAAAAAGAGAATCTGATACTGAGATTTTGGTAAAAAAGATGGATATGCTTCCAATAGAGTGTGTTGTTCGAGGATATTTTTATGGCAGTCTAATTAGTAGATGGAAAAAAGGTGAAGTCAAAGTTCCAGATGGCACTGATACTACAATGGCTGCAATACTACCTGTGCCAATATTTGATCCTACTACCAAGTCTGAACATGACGTCCCAATTGACAAATCAAAAGCACTGGAGATGAATTTAGTTACAGAAGAACAATTTGATTGGTTAGAAAAAACATCTATTGATATTTACAAAAAAATGGCAGAAGTTGCAGATAATGTTGGGTTTATCCTAGCTGATTTGAAATTAGAATTTGGATTGTTAAATGGAAAAATAACTTTGGGTGATTCTATTGGTCCTGATGAGTATAGACTATGGCCCAAAGACTCCTTTGAGGTTGGGAAAATTCAAGAAGCATATGACAAACAACTCTTACGTGATTGGCTTACTGCAAATGGGTATCAAAAACAATTCGATGATGCTCGTGATGAGGGAAAAGAACCAACAGCTCCCCAAATACCTCAAGAGATTATTTCAAAAATGACCCAACGTTATGTTACAGCTTTTGAAAAACTCTCAAAAACATCTCTCTGACTCTGTTATTGATTCATTGTTGACTAGATGTTAACTTTCAACTCGAATTAGTTTTTTGACGATACGTAATATTATACCTTGATGGCTATTTGCAGACATATCTTTTCAGAATTTGCGTTTTTTGATATTTTACAATATTTTTAGAACCACTACAATAATTACTATGCCAATACAATTAAGATGATAGAGGTATTATAATTACTGGAGCAATTACAATATTTTTAGTAGGATAAGATATTTTTTAGTACCGGTCACACTATTTTTGTAACAATCCCATAATTATAAAAGTTAAAAAAAATTGATGCGATTAGACAAAAAAATATGATACAAGGATCTTTTAGATCAGTTCTATACCTAAAATTAACATGTCAACGTTACTAGAAAAGCAAATCAAAGTTAATCGTATTGTTACGACAAATATTGGACACGCACGAGCAATTGACGACCCTGCACGTGCAAAAATTATAGAGATTTTATATCATCAAGCATTGTCTGCTGATCAAATCTGTACATCTCTAAAAAAATCTGGATTCAAAAAAGCACTAACTACGGTCCGACATCATTTGGATATTCTGAAAGAATCGGGCCTAATTGAAATTAGTAGAATAGAGGAATCTCGTGGCGCTATAACAAAATTTTACAGTACATCTACAAAACTGTTGGATTTTCAAACGCCTGAAGATTTTGATTCTACATATTCCAAAGTCATTGATAACACATCTGAAAAGATCGAAAAGATTCTCAAAGCAATAACTCCAAAAACTAGCAAGACAAAGGGAAAAAAATCTGAAGGGTATTCTCAATACTTGGTAATGGAAATTATGAATCGTGCCATGACCAATGTACTTGAAAACGGCAAAAAATAATGGATGATAAAGTAGTTCAATTATTTTCTGCAAATAATTTGGTTTTCATTGCAACAGTGATGAAAGATGGGTCTCCTCAGGTGTCTCCTGTTTGGGCAAACTTTGAAGATGGATATGTGTTGATAAATACTGCAGAAGGGAGAATCAAATACAAAAATGTTTTACGTGATCCGCGTGTTGCAGTATCTGTTGTATCAAAAGATAATCCGCTTGACATGACAACAATCCGTGGAGTTGTAACAGAACTAATTCCAGATTATGATTATTCTCATGCAGACAAACTAACACAACAATACCTGGATCGTCCACATTATCCATTCAAACGTGATGATGAAAAAAGAGTCATCCTAAAAATAAAACCTGACAAAGTTTTTGTCTTGCCTGAATTAAAGATGCAAGAGTAATGATTTAGAATGTTTCTAAATTC
>Ga0233427_10003849_pt1 | contig 12841 bp, 10 predicted proteins | sample SI_118_April2016_5_FD_179885 | JGI IMG/M metagenome (GOLD analysis project Ga0233427, IMG submission 179885) | Seawater microbial communities from Saanich Inlet, British Columbia, Canada - SI_118_April2016_100_MG | ecosystem: Environmental > Aquatic > Marine > Inlet | place: Canada: British...
GACGCGGGCCTCCCTGCTGACCGGTCGCAACCACCACACGGTGCACATGGGGAGGATCACCGAGGCCGCCAACAGCTTCCCGGCCTACGACTCGGTCATTCCCAGAGAGGCGGCAACGATCGCCGAGGTACTTCGCCAGAACGGCTACGCAACCGGCATGTTCGGGAAGGGCCATCTCACGCCGCAGTGGGAGCTGGGTCCGGCGGGACCGTTCGACCGTTGGCCCACCGGTCTCGGGTTCGACCGTTTCTACGGGTTCCCCGGGGCTGAGACCTCCCAGTTCGAGCCCGACCTCTACGACCAGACCAGACCGATCGCGCCCTACCTGGGGCGCGACGACTACCACCTCACAGAGGACATGGCCGATCGGGCCATCGAGTGGATGAGCCAGGTCCGGGCACACCGACCGGACAAGCCCTTCCTCTGCTACTTCGCCCCGGGTGCGGTCCACACGCCACTGCACGTCCCCGACGCCTGGCTGGACCGGTTCAGGGGGTTCTTCGACGAGGGTTGGGATGACCTCAGGCAGTCCATCTTCGAGCGGCAACTGGAGCTGGGGGTGATCCCGTCGGACACGGTCAACACGCCGCGCCCCGATGAGATCCCGTCGTGGGACGAGTATCCGGAGCGCTATAAGCCGGTGGCCCGCCGCCTCATGGAGGTGTTCGCAGCCTTCCTGGCCCACACGGACGCCCAGGTGGCTCGCCTCATCGAAGCCATCGAGGCGATGGACGAATGGGAGAACACCCTGTTCGTCTACATCACGGGGGACAACGGGGCCTCGGGCGAGGGGCGCATTCACGGAACCTGGTCATTGCCGGCGCTCCAGAACGGTGCCGAAGAGGATCCGGAGTTCCTCCTCGAGCACATCGACGACTTCGGGACGGTACGCAGCGAGTGCCACTACAACGTCGGTTGGGCGTGGGCCCTGGACGCACCGTTCCAGTGGATGAAGCAGGTCGCCTCCCACTTCGGAGGTACCCGTAACGGTCTGGCCATCTCGTGGCCCCGTCGGATCACCGACGCCGGTGGGCTGCGTACCCAGTTCCACCATGTCATCGACCTGGCACCGACCATCCTGGAGGCGGTAGGCATCAAGGCACCGACGTGGGTGAACGGAATCCAGCAGATGCCTATCGAGGGCACCTCCATGGCCTATTCGTTCGGCGATCCCGACGCGGCCAGCGAACGTCGCACCCAGTACTTCGAGATGATGGGCAACCGGGGCATCTACCACGACGGCTTCATGGCTTCCTGCTTCCATGGAAGGGTGCCCTGGGTGCGCTTCGGGTCTGCGCCGTTCGACGGGCCGCAGGAGAACTGGGAGCTCTACGACATCCGGGAGGACTTCTCCCAGAGCAACGACCTGGCTGCCGACCGGCCCGAGCTGCTGGCTGAGATGCGAGATCTGTTCGAGTCCGAATGCCTGCGAAACGGCGTGTACCCGCTGCGCGACGCCGCTATGGACCTGCCTCCGGAGGCCCGGTCACCCACCGCGTTGGCCGGGCTGACCCGGATGACCTACACGACGGCTCATGTGCGGATGCCCGAGAGGTCCGTGCTGAACCTCAAGAACCGCTCGTACCTGATCTGGGCCGACCTGGAGGTGCCCGCGGATGGAGCCGAGGGTGTCATCGTGTGTCAGGGGGGCAGCTTCAACGGCTGGTCGATCTACCTGGACGGCGGTGTCCCGACCTGGCACTACAACCTCTACGGTCACGAGCGGACGACCGTGGCCGGAGACCTGGCCCTGCCTCCCGGTCGTCACGAGGTCCGCCTGTTGTTCGATTACGACGGGGGCTTCGGTGCCGGCGGTACCGCCACCCTGGCCGTGGACGGGGTGGTCGTGGATTCGGGTCGCCTGGAGCGGAGCGTCCCCGTGGGGTTCTCCATGGGCGGCGAGACGTTCGACGTCGGGACGGACACCGGATCACCGGTGGGCCCGTACCCCCACGAGTTCGCGTGTACGGCGAGCATCCACGGGGTCACCATCGAGTTGTTGGGCGAGGTCAGCGATGCGACTCGTGAGGCGGTAGCCGTCGGAATGCTCCATGCCGAGGCGGTCACCCAGTAGCGACAGTCCGCCTGCCGGGGCTGGCTGGCGCGTGGTTCAGCCGAACGTGACCGGAAGGATCCGCGGGCCACGAACCTGGCCGCCGGCCCAGGTCACGGCATCCGGGTCGGTCAGCGTGAACTCGGGGATGCGCTCGAACCAGGTCCTGAGCGCAACGTCCATCTCCATGCGTGCCAGGTTCGACCCGGCGCACCGGTGGATGCCGATGCCGAAGGCGACGTGCCGGTTCCGCTGGCGGTCGAGCTGCACCTCGTGTGCATCCTCGAAGTGGTCGGGGTCGTGGTTGGCGCCTGGGAAGTTCATGAGGATCTTGTCGCCCATCTTGAACTCCACCCCGCCGTACTCGACGTCCTCGGCGGCGTTGCGGGCCATCGTGACCGGGGCGTAGAACCGGAGCAGTTCCTCGATGGCTGTTCCCCACAGGTCGTCGTCGGCGTCGACCATGCGTCGCCGGTCGTCGTCGTGTCCTGCAAAGTGCCACAGCGCCGAGCCGATGGAACTCCAGGTGGTGTCGATCCCGGCCACGAGCTGCAGGTTGCACATGCCGATGACGACCTCGTCAGGCAGGAACTCGCCGTCCACCTCGGTCTGGCAGAGAGCTGTGATGAGGTCGTCCTTCGGGTTGGCCCGACGGTCGGCCACCTCGGCGGCGAAGAAACTACGGATGATGTCGCGGTACTTGGCCCTCAGCTCGGGCTGCTGGAGCCCGAGCTCGAGCACGCCACGCACCCACTCGATGAAATCGTCAACCATCCCGGCATCGACGCCCAGCTTGTGGGCGATGATGCGCGGGGGAATCTGCTGGGCGTAGTCCACGGCGGCATCACAGCCGCCCTTGTCGATGAAGCCGTCGATGAGGTTGTGGCAGAGCTGCTGGGTGTACTCGGTCTGTGGGGCAATGGTCTTCGGCGTGAAGTGTGGAAGCAGCGCCCGTCGGGTCCAGTTCTGTTCGGGCGGGTCGGCGCTGATGGGGGCCGCGGCGTTGTAGCCGGAGCCGTCCTCCTTGGCGAGTTCCTGGGGCATGTCGATGACGAGGGGGGACTTGGACGAAAGGACGGGGACCATCTTGGCCATGGCCTGCAGGTCGTCGTACTTCGTGGGTAGCCATGAGCCGCCGTAGCGCTCGGTGTGGGCAATGGGGCAGGTGTCGCGCAGCTCGGCCCATGCCGAGAATGGATCCTTCAGATACTCCGGGTCGAACATGTCGTAGTCGGTGGCCAGGTCGGTCACCGGGCAGCGCTCGGGGATCGACGCGGCCACAGCCTCGGCTGCCGGGTCGCTGTGGGTGTCTGTGGTGTCGGTCATCGTCTACTCCTCGATGGTGATGGCGAACTCGGGGCAGTTGTCCACGATCAGTCTGGCCTTGTCCTCCAGCCCGGCCGGAACCTCGCCGTCGTTCAACTCGAAGGCGTTGCCGAGGTCATCGACGTCGACCAGTTCGGGTGCCAGCGAGTAGCAGCGGCTGTGCCCCTCGCACTTCTCAGCGTCCACTTTGATCTTCATTGGAACTCCCCACAGTCCGTCCAGCAGAGGGCTTAGCCATCTGGCTAATATATGAGAACACCATAGCGCATCCATCTGTAGGTAGATAATCGGCGTTATCGACGGTCCGGAGACATCAATGCCCAGCAACCTGCTCAGCGCCACAGGTTTCACGCCGGACTCGGTCGCAGTGTCGTCTGCCACCGGTTCCTACACCTGGGCCGGCCTCGAGAGTCGCGCCAGACGGTTTGCAGCATGCCTCGCCGGAGAGGGCCTGTCCGCTGGCGATCGCTGGGCCCTCCTGGCCCGGAACCGGATCGAGTGGACGCCTATGATTCTGGGCAACCTTCGCGCCGGCACCCTGTACGTCCCATGCAATTGGCACCTCAACGTCGACGAGGTGGCATACCAGCTCGCCGATTCCGCCTGCCACCTACTGGTCGTGGACGCCGCCGACGAGGAGGTCGGCCGGGAAGCCGCCGCCGCGGCCGGGGTGACCCGGATCATCGTGCTGGACACGACATTCGAAGCCTGGTTGGACGCCCAGGCGGACGTGGAACCACCCGAGGGACCAGCCGGATCGGTCCGCAACTACACCTCCGGAACCACGGGCCGGCCCAAGGGGGTGCAACGGTCCGACCAGACCGGCGACGCCCGGTCGGTCCTCACCGGGTTCTCGGCCAACTGGGGCCGGTTCTACGAGTTCCCCGAACACGGCACGCACCTGGTTGCCAGCCCCATGTACCACGCCCTCCCGACTGCATTCCACAACGCTGCACTCGGCCTCGGCCAGGCGATCCACTACCTGGGCCGGTTCGACCCGGAGGAGTTCCTGACCACCGTCGAACGGTTGCAGGCCACTACGGCTGCCATCGTCCCAACGCACGTCGTCAGGCTGGCCAAGGAGGTCGAGACCCTGGAGGGCCGCCACGACCTGTCCAGCCTGGTGTCGGTGGTCCACGGCGGAGCACCCTGTCCACGCTGGGCCAAGGAGGTACTGCTGGACTGGTGGGGACCGGTGGTCTACGAGATGTTCGGCTCCTCGGAGGGGACCGGCCCGCTCCGGGTGACGCCCCGGGAGTGGAAGGACCGGCCCGGGACAGTTGGCCTGCCGGCGCCGCACCTACGAGTGGCGGCCTTCGACGACGCCGGCACCCGCCTCGCCGACGGGACCACCGGGAACCTCTACTTCCAGCGCGACGACGGCCAACCGGAGTACGTCGGGGCGCCGGACAAGACGGCGGCCAACCGCCTCCCCGGTGGCTGGTTCACCGTTGGGGACATTGGATGGGTGGACGGTGATGGCTACGTGTTCCTCTCCGACCGCAAGATCGACATGATCATCTCCGGCGGCGTGAACATCTATCCGGCCGAGATCGAGGCCGCCCTGATTGGCCACCCGGCGGTCTCGGACTGCGCCGTGTTCGGCATCCCTGACGACGAGTGGGGCGAACAGGTCAAGGCTGCCGTCCAGTTCGAGGCTGGGACTTCGGCCACCGACGAGGAGTTGATCGCCTGGTGCCTGGAGAAACTGGCAGGGTTCAAATGTCCGAGATCCATCGACGTGCATGTGGAACTGCCACGCGAGGCGACCGGCAAACTGAAGAAGCGCTACCTGCGCGACATCTACTGGGAGGGCCGTGAACGTGCCATCTGAACCGACTCGAACCGACGGATCGGCAGGTGGGGAGGCAGCCCAGCCCGAGGTGCTCGCCGCTATCGACGGTGGGGTCCTGACGCTCACCCTGAACCGCCCGGAAGCGTTGAACGCCATCACCCCCACGATGCTGGCGACCCTCGGCGACCTGCTGCTCGAGGCCTCTGAGGACGATTCTGTCCGGGTCGTCGTCCTGACCGGCAGCGGTCGGGCATTCAGCGCCGGGGTCGACCTCCTGGCCCTCGGTGGTCGGGAGCTCACCAACGGCATCGTGGGAGACATCCTGGACGTCCCGGCACGGCGGGTCACCGGGCTCCTGTCAACGATGCCCAAGCCGACCGTTGCCAGGGTCAACGGCCACTGCTTCACCGGCGCCCTTGAACTGGTCCTCTCCTGCGACCTGGCGATTGTGGTCGCAGAGGCGAAGCTGGGAGACACCCACGCCAAGTTCGGTCTACGGCCCACCTGGGGCCTCAGCCAGCGGCTTCCCCGCCTGATAGGCATCGCCGCCGCCAGGGAACTCTCCTACACGGCGCGGGTCTTCAGCGGCGCCGAGGCGGCCGAGATAGGTCTCGTGACCAGGTCCGTGCCGGCCACTGAGCTTGATGATGCCGTCGACGGGCTGGTCCGCGCCATTCTGGCGAACAGCCCCGGCTCCCTAGCCGCCTACAAGGACCTCTACCGCGAGGCACTTGAGCTTTCCCTGAGCGATGGGCTGGCGTACGAAGCCGGTGCCGTCTACCAGATCGCCGATACCGCCGACCGCCTCTCCGGCTTCGGTTCCTGACCCGGCGCTCAGCCCATTGGCAGGTTGATCGACTTCGACTCCACGAACTCGGCCAGCCCGTAGCGGCCCAGCTCGCGTCCGTTGCCGGACTTCTTGTAGCCGCCGAATGGGGCGTCGGTGTTCAGGAAGGCGCCGTTCATGTCGACCTGTCCGGTCCGGAGCCGCTTTGCGACCTCCAGGGCCTTGTCGGTGTCGGTACCCCATACGCCGCCAGCCAGGCCGTACTCGGTGTCGTTGGCAAGGGCGACGGCATCGTCGACGTCGGTGTAGCCGATGATCGAGAGCACCGGTCCGAAGATCTCCTCGCGGGCAATGGTCATCGAGTTCGAGACGTTGGCGAACACGGTGGGCTTGACGTAGTAGCCCGCGTCCAGCCCGTCGGGCTTGCCGGTGCCGCCGGCGACGAGTGTGGCGCCCTCGTCGATACCGGTCTGGATGTAGCCCTGGACCCGCTCCCACTGGGCCGCGGACACGAGCGGGCCGAGGCGGCTGCCGTCATCGTCGGCTGGGCCGACGGAGTAGCCGGCGGCGGCCTCCGCTGCGAGTGCCGCCACCTCGTCCATCTTGTCGGCCGGTACCAGCAGGCGGGTGAGCGCCGAGCAGGTCTGGCCCGAGTTGAGGTAGCACGCACCCACCGCTGCGGGGATGGCGGCTGAAAGGTCCGCATCCTCGAGGATGATGTTGGCCGATTTGCCGCCCAACTCCTGGTGGACCCGCGTGACGTTCACGGCTGCCACCTCGGCGACCCTGGTTCCCGCCCTGGTCGAGCCGGTGAACGACACCATGTCGACGTCGGGGTGTGCGGCGATCGCCTCACCGACCACAGGGCCGACGCCTGAGACCAGGTTGAACACGCCGGGCGGGAAGCCCAGGTCGTCGATGATCTCGGCCAGCAGGAAGGCGCTCAGCGGTGCCACCTCGCTGGGCTTCAGTACCACGGTGCAGCCCACGGCCAGGGCAGGCGCGACCTTTGCCATCACCTGGTGCAGCGGGAAGTTCCAAGGTGTTATGCACCCCACCACGCCCACAGGCTCACGGGTCACAAGCGTGCGGTTGATCGTCTCCTCGAATGCGAAATCCCGGGCCGTGGCTGGTACGCCGCCGGTCGTCGCTGTCGGCATCCCGGCCTGGATCATGGTGGACATGCCGCGGGGCATCCCCATCTCGTCGGAGATGAGCGTGCCGATCTCCCCCATGCGGGCACCCAACTGGCCGGCCAGACCCTCGATCAGGGCGAGACGGTCCTCCAGCGGCGTGGCCGCCCAACCATCGAAGGCAGAGCGTGCAGCGGCCACCGCTGCGTCCACGTCGACGGCCGTGCCAGCCGGCACCGAGCCGATGACCTCCTCGTTGGACGGGTTGATGACGTCGATGCTTCCATCGCCGTCGGAGGCGACCCACTGGCCGTCAACGTAGATCTGGTCACGCTTCTGCATGGATTTAGTCCTCTCCGTCGCCCCTCGGGGCCGGGTAGTTCACACTGGTTGGGAAGAGCATGCGCCACGCCGGGCCGGGTTGCCAACGGGAGCACCGACCCGCCAACCCGACAGGTCCGATTCTCCCGATCGTGGGCTGATCGTTCCGGTGGTCCGCTGGTTGCCGGCTTCAGTCCAGGAGGACGCCTGTGAAGGCGGCGAAGCGGTCGTCACTGATGCCCAGAGCGTCCCGCCGAAACGCCTCCCACGAACCCCAGTCATCGTGGACGGCGTCGAATGCGGCCTTCAGGAACAGCCTGTCGCAGTTCAGTAGCGCACGTGATGCCTCCAGACGGGCCTCGGGAACCTCGTCGGGTCCGACGCCCAGACTCTCTGCGATGCGTAGCCGGATTTCAGCCTCCCGACCGGTGATCCAGTCACGGCGCACGGCGTTGGACAGCATGTAGTCGTCAAGGACCGTCTGCTCGTCGACATCCAGAATTCGGAGCAGCACTCCGGCCACGAACCCGGTCCGGTCCTTGCCGGCCGTGCAGTTGAAGAGCAACGGGTGGCGCCCGGGATCGGTTGCGGCCTCGAACACGGGCCGGTAGCGGTCCAGCCGGTCGGTCACGTTGCCCCTGAAGTAGCCCGCTATGTGGTCGGGTCCGAGTGGTTCGGCATCCGGGTCGAGCACTGAACTGGCCAGGACAGCGAACTCGTTGTCGTCGCTGGACACCGAAAGGTTGACGACCTCGACACCCGGGATCGCTGGATGTGGTCGGGCGGCGACCTCGTTTGGGCGACGCAGGTCCACGATGGTCCGGATGCCCAGCGAGTCCAGGACGTCACGGTCTGGCCCGGCCAGGTCGCACAGGTGTCCGCTTCGGAACAGGAGGCCCGTACGGACCCGTCGACCCTCGATGGTCGTCAGGCCACCCAGGTCACGGAGGTTGGCGCCCGCCACGAGCACACGCCGGTCGGAGATCGGATCGCCGTGCATGGCCACCGAAGGTAGACGGTGCGGGAACCGGACCCGGGTTCAGGCGGCGATCCCGCCGTACACCAGCATGGTGATGCCGATCGTGGGATCGTGACCGAGGCGCGCCAGGCCGATGCTGGCCATGACCACGGCGAACACCGATCCAGAGCGGGTGTGGGCGCCGGTGTCCTGACCGGGAGGCGAAAGGCCCGCCTTGTGGGCGGGCCGCCGGTGGTGGTCGGGACCGGCGTCGATCCGGTGACCTTCCGCTTTTCAGGCGGACGCTCTGCCAACTGAGCTACCCGACCGTGCACCACCTGTCCCATTTTTCGGGGCGGGCGACGGTGGCGGTCCTGACGGGATTTGAACCCGCGACCTCCGGCTTGACAGGCCGGCGTGCACTCCAAACTGCACCACAGGACCAGGCTGTTCCGGCCGAGGCCGTACCATCCTTCGCACCCCCAACCTTATGGGAGTGGAACCGTAGCCTAGGGGTGTGTAACAGCATTTGGGCCTGGCGCCCTAGCGGATGGTGCTCTCCGCCTACACGCTCGAGGCCAGGTACGCATCGGGCCCCAACGGAAGATGAGGGCCATGGTGTTCGACGCGACGATGGTCGGTAAAGGTTCGCTCTCTCATTCGACGGCGAAGCGCCAATGGAAGTAGTGAAAATCTGAATTCAGTGGTGACGCGCTCGCTCCTCGCAGGTTCGGTTGTCTCTCAAGGCCCGAACCCACCGAGGCGACGCGTGAGCGGTGAGGATATTCATGAGGAGGCTTGGAGAGGACACTGATTGCCAGGAATGACCGACGGACCTACCCGGAATCACTCATGGGAACCCGAGGAGTCCCGGATCTCATACCCGCATGCGTAGGCGCCTGTTGCCTTGTGCGCGACCCGTTCGATCTCTACCTCGGGTAGTACCTCTCGAAGGAACTCAAGCTCGGTAGTGCAGGCCTGGCCGTACCGGGATGCCACGGCCCAGATAGCGCAGCTATGCAATGACATCCTGTAGGCGCCGTCGGGGAGCTTCTCAAAGTCAGCCAGATATCCCTCCCCGTCGAGCATTGTGGCCAGGATCGCCACCTTCTCGTCGAGGCTCTTGTCCGCCACCTGCGTCTGAGCTTGTGCGACCCGCCGATCTCGTCGACGCTCGAAGGCGCGGGAGACGAGCTCTGGGTCTTCCTCCTCGATGTGGCCGAGCAACTCGACCGAAAGGTCGACTGAGGTCTTGGGGAGCACGGCCTCGGCGAGATCGGTGCTGTGGTAGAGATCAGTCGGGCGCCCCGGCCGGCCCCGCTCCTGACGGGCAGCGACGACCCCGGCGGCCCTGAGTGCTGCCAGGTGTTGACGGACACCGCTCGGAGTAATCCCCAGGGCCTCCGCCAGCTCTTCGGCCGAGGCTTCCCCCCGCCTCTTGAGGGCTACAACAACCTGTCTCTGAGTGGGCGAAAGGACAACCAAGGACTCGTGGACAGCATCGATCACGCTCTGAAGCCTACCGTCCGCAGGGCTGAGACGCTGAATTACAAGTAGTAACTTGTGCAACTTCTCTCCACGGGATTAGATATCGCAGCCACAGGGAAAAGAGACGATGACTTGACCGGCAATCGCCAGGCACAGCACGATGGGCGAGGTTCTGGAGGCGTACCCGAGCGCCCTGTTCGCCCCCGACACCCTCGGCGGGGCGCCCCTGCGGCCGCTGCATTGGTCCGCTGGAGACCTTCTCGCACCCATCACACGATTGGCACGGACGCGAAGCTACGCCAGCGTTATGGCGCACACACGTCGCGCTCAGGGCGAAGCCGCGCCGTTCTCATTTTGATTCGGCGCGCTGGCGGGCGCCTTCGAGGTCGGCGCCGGAGCGCACCAGTACCCCTCGGAGGCTGCATTCTGCCATCTCGACCGGGGGCGCCACGTCGGTGACGATGATGTCGGCGAGTTGTCGGTACACAACGCCGGCTGGCGAATTGGGGAACTCGAGTGCCACCGGTGACCCATTGTCGCCGCCCGCTGTCACGGCCGCGTCGAGAGGGATCGACGCGAGGAGCGGCACGCCGATGCTGTCGGCGAGTTGCTGTCCGCCATCGGTGCCGAAAATGGCGGTGACCGTGCCGTCGGGATTGACCGCCGGGCCCATGTTCTCGATGACACCTGCGACGCGAAGAAAGCCCTTGCGGGCCATGTCGGCGGCGCGGGCCGCCACTTGCTGGGCTGCCTTGGCCGGGGTCGTTACGATCACGACGTCGGTTCTGGGCAGCATGCGGGCGAGACCCATCTGAATGTCGGAAGTTCCAGGCGGCATGTCGATGAGCAGATAGTCGAGGTCGCCCCACTCGACGTCTTCGAGAAAGTGCTGGACGGCACGATTGAGCATCAGGCCGCGCCACATGATCGCCTCGGTTTCATTCGAGCCCGAAATCGACCCCATCGACACCACGCGGAGAATGCCTTCGCCGATGGGTCGGGCGACCGGCTTCATCATCGCCTTGCCTCCACTGCTGCGCTCACCTTGGATGTCACTGTCGATGCCGAGGAGCTGGGGCATTGAGAATCCGCCGACGTCGGCGTCCAGCAGGCCAACGGTGTAGCCACGGTCGGCGAGGAGGACTGCGAGGTTGGCGGTGATCGATGACTTGCCGACCCCGCCCTTGCCCGAGGAGATGGCGAGGATTCGACACGTTTGTGGGATGTCGGTTTCGAGTTCGTTGTCGCGTGCTTTCCAGCGGGCGCGCGCCATCACGTTGCTTCGCTCGTCGGCGGTCATCTCGCCGAAGTGGATCTTGACGATGTCGATGCCGGGCAGCGATGCAACCCGGGCCTTCGCATCACGCATGAGCTGCGCCCGGAGCGGGCAACCTGCCGTGGTGAGGGCGATCGTGACGTGCATGACACGATCGACGCTGCGCTCAAGCCGCTTAACCATGCCGAGATCAACAACGTTGTCGCCGAGCTCAGGATCGATGACACCCCTGAGAGCGTTCATGATGGCGACCTCGTCGACATCATCACCACTCACGTTGGGGGTCGACACCTTCGGAGCTGGCGAGCCGCCGTTCCGGTCGGCCGACTCAGGTTGAGCTACCGGGTTGGCTGTGTCGTCCGCGGCGTCAGTCGTTGGGTCGGTCACATCATCCCCAGTTCGAGTCGAGCGACATTGGACAAGCGGCTGGCATCCCACGGTGGGTCGAAGACCAGTTTGACGTCGACTGCTTCGACTCCCGGTAGGGCGGCCACGGCGTCGCTGAGGTCTTGGCGCATGATGTCGCCCATGCCGCAGAATGGTGCGGTGACCGACATGTCGATGTCGACCCGCCATCGGCCGTTGGGCAGCTCTTCAGCGTCGACTCGGTACACCAGGCCGAGTTCGACGATATCGACCGGTATCTCCGGGTCATAGACCGTGGTGGCGGCCTCCCACACGGCGTCGATGTTGAATGTCGAATCGTTTGGGCCGTCGCGTTTCGTGGGTGCTTGTATGAGGCCGAAGTCGATGGAGTCGGTCGGACTGAGGCGCGCCATCTCGCCATTGCTGGTGGTGACGGTGGCCGTCCCACCGAGCGCCTGGAGCAGCGTGACTCGTTCACCCTCGGCGAGCGTTATCTGATGTCCGGCGGGAACGACCGTGACGACGCAGCCCCGGGGCAGCGTGAATCGCCGCGTCGAGCCGATGTTGACATGTTGTTCACGCAGCGGCGCGTCTGGATGTTCACCCATCGGCGTGTCCAAGTCGGTCGATGATCCATGCCCGCAACGCCTCGACAGCAACGGCTTGGACTGCTTGGTCGGCGAATCCGCGGATGAGGAGGCGGCGCGCTTCGTCTGCGGGGATGCCGCGGGTTCGGAGGTAGTACAGGGCGTCTTCGTCGAGTTGGCCGACGGTTGCTCCGTGCTTGCAGGCCACGTCGTCGGCGAGGATCTCGAGGCGAGGCTGGGTGTCGGCCTCGGCGCGGTTCGACAGCAGCAGGTTGTCGTTCGACTGCACAGCGTCGGTGCCGTCGGCGCCGGGGCGCACATCGATTCCGCCATTGAACACACCGGTGCTCTCATCGTCGAGGATGCCGCGGAATGTCTGTCGGCTGGTGCAGTTCTTGGCAGCGTGAATGACGGTGATCTGCTGATCGAGGGTCTGGTCACCGGTTCCGAAGTAGAGACCGGACAGATCGGTGTGAGCTCCTTCGCCTGCGAGGTGCACGTCGTAGGCGACACGACCGTAGGTCGCTCCGAGGTTGAAGGAGTGGGCACGCAATGCGCTTCCGGCTCCCTGGGTCACTTCGGTGCTGCCGAGGTGGACCTGCGTCGATGGGACGTCCTGGAGCACGATGTGGTCGAGGGTGGCGTTGTCGTCCAACGTGATCGTTGTTCGTGTGTTCGACCCGCCGAACGCCTCTCCGCCTCCGATCTGGGTCTCTACAACCGTGGCCGAACTGCCTTCACCGAGGTGAAT
>Ga0233427_10003857_pt1 | contig 12823 bp, 9 predicted proteins | sample SI_118_April2016_5_FD_179885 | JGI IMG/M metagenome (GOLD analysis project Ga0233427, IMG submission 179885) | Seawater microbial communities from Saanich Inlet, British Columbia, Canada - SI_118_April2016_100_MG | ecosystem: Environmental > Aquatic > Marine > Inlet | place: Canada: British...
CAGAAAAACAAAAGAGCCGCACAAAACATTCTCAGAAACTCAGGACTCGTTTTCACTTCATTACCTGCATTCGTCCCTTGAGACGTTTGCAAGCATTGCAGTAAATCTTGAAGAGCCAAAACATCATGACAACAAGCGAAAGTGTGATGCATGCAACTTGAAAAGTGTCTGTGAATTTAGATTGTAATAAAAAATATTTTTCATAATTATTTACTATAATATCTTAAATAACATAAAAATAATTTTTGAATGATGCAACAACAAACGAATGATATGAGATTAGAAAAAATGGAACTGTCAAATTTTTTCCAATTTAAGGAAAAACAGGGAATTGGATTTTCAAAAGATAACAGAATTACAATAATACAAGGAGAGAACGGTTCTGGAAAAACAACATTGTTCAAAGCAATGAAGGCAGGATTAGGTTTAGAAAAACATGATGAAGAGTATGGACAACCTCAACTAAAATGCAATTTTGACCCTGCTGTCATAAATAATGAAAACCAGTTTTTATTTTTTCAAGATGGTGAAAATTTGAGAGAGATTCAGCATGACAATTTTTTAAAATTTGGAACGGATCCAGGTTTTTTAGAGAATGTTCGAACATTGTTCTTAAAACATAGTCACAAAAGTAGGTATTTGGACATAACCTACAATTCAGGAAAAATTTACATGATAACTGAAAATAATAAACTGTATCAACCTGCAATGACGGAAGAATATGAGTTATCCATCTGCATATTGATTGCATTAAAACAAAGATTGTATCCCAATTCATTCCTAGTATTTGATGCACCATTTCATTTCATTTCTCAAGAGTCAAAGAATGAGATGTGTCATATGCTACTGGAAAATGTTTCACAACTAATCCTTCTGGTAACAAATAAAGAGTATGAAGGTAAAAATTTGGAAGATGAATTTAGTGAGGAGACAAATTCTGTAAAAAATATTATCAACAATCTAAATCCAGCAGTTAGCGAATACAGACTGGTAACAAATGAAAATCAAACAAAAATTGAAAAGTGTCTGTGAATTTAGACTATAAGAAATTCAACAGGTATTGAATATCAATTATTTTTTCAAAATCTTTTTTATTTTTTTAATGCAATCAGATGTTTGCTTGTCTTTTACTCCCATCTTGACTGCCTTTTCGCCTGCAGCAAGGGATTGCGGGTATTTTTTTAGATCATACAAAATAACACACTTTGTTGCAAATGCATCGGCATTGTTTTTGTCAAATTTGGTGGCCTTGTTTGCATACACCAGTGCATCTTTGTATTTTTTTTGTGAAAATAATCCAAATGCGATATTATTATTGGAATAACTCTGCTTAGGATTAATTTTGAGTGATTTTTTATAGCAAGCCATTGCTTGTTTTGAATTTCCTAGTTTGTCATAGGACCAACCTTTGTTGTGCCAATAACGTTCGTCTTTAGGATAAAGTTTAGTTGCTTTATCATAACATGTAATTGCCTTCTTGTGATTTTTTAGAAAATCATGTGCCAGACCTTTGTTGTACCATGAATTTTCAGATTTAGGATCAATTTTGATTGCCTTGTCATAACATGTAATTGCCTTCTTGTGATTTTTTAGATTAGAATATGCCAGACCCTGGTAGAACCAAGCATCCGAGTCTTTAGGATTAATCTTAGTTACCTTGTCGTAGCATTCGATAGATTTCTTGTAGTTTTCTAATTTTTCATATGAATTACCTTTGTTGTTCCAAGCTTTCTCTTGTTTAGGATTAATCTTGGTTGCCTTGTCGTAGCATGCGATAGCCTTCTTGTAGTTTTCTAATTTTTCATAAGCAAAACCTTTGTTGTTCCATGCATTTTCAGATTCAGGATTAATCTCAGTTACCTTGTCGTAGCATTCGATAGATTTCTTGTAGTTTTTTAGATTTTCATAAGCAAAGCCTTTCCTGAACCAGTTTTCCTGATCTTTAGGATCAATCTTAGTTGCCTTGTCGTAGCATTCGATTGCCTTCTTGTAGTTTTCTAATTTTTCATAAGTAAGACCTTTCCTGAACCAGTTTTCCTGATCTTTAGGATCAATCTCAGTTGCCTTGTCGTAGCATGCGATAGCCTTCTTGTAGTTTTTTAGAGAATCATATGCCAGACCTTTGTTGTACCAAGGAACGGCATAATTAGGATCAATTTTAATTTCTGTATCAAAACATGCAATAGATTCTTTGTAATTTCCATGATTAAGATAGCCTAAACCTTTCATATTCCATGCATTATCGTGTTTAGGATTTAGATGGGTTACCTTGTCGTAGCATTCGATGGCCTTCTTGTAGTTTCCAAGATGATAATAAGCAAGACCTTTGTCGTACCATACATTTTCAGATTCAGGATTAATCTTAGTTACCTTGTCGTAGCATGCAATTGCCTTCTTGTAGTTTTTTAGATTTTCATAAGCAAAACCTTTGTTGTACCACGCATTCACATTTTTAGGATTAATCTTAGTTGCCTTGTCGTAGCATTCGATTGCCTTCTTGTAGTTTTCTAATTTTTCATATGCTAAAGCTTTGTTGTTCCATGCATTTTCATATTTGGGATTAATCTCAGTTACCTTGTCGTAGCATTCAATTTCCTTCTGGTAGTTTTTTAGAGAATTATATGCCATAGCTTTGTAGAACCAAGCATTTGCATATTTGGGATTAATTTCAATGAGCTTGTCGCAGCATGCGATGGCTTCTTTGTAATTTCCTAGTTCATAATGGACTTTAGATTTGTTGTGCCAAGTATCTTCGTGTTTGGGGTTAATCTCAATTACCTTGTCGTAGCATGCGATGGCCTCTTTCCTTTTTACTAATGTTTCATATGCTAAAGCTTTCCTAAACCATGCATTCCCATTTTTAGGATTAATCTTAGTTGAGTTGTCGTAGCATATGATGGCCTCTTCAACACTCCCATAATTTCCAGAATTAATATACGACATACCCATGGCATACCATACAAAATCATTTTTAACATTAATGTCAGTAAATTTTTCGTAGCATGCGATGGCCTCTTCATAATTTTCTAACATATGATATGACCAACCTGTTCTAAACCAACTGTCTTGATCTTTAGGATCAATATCAGTTACCTTGTCGTAGCATTCGATAGATTTCTTGTAGTTTTTTAGATTTTCATATGACCAACCTTTCCTGAACCAAGCGCCCATATTCTTAGGGTCAATCTCAGTTAACTTATCGTAGCATGCAATTGCCTTCTTGTAGTTTTTTAGATTTTCATATGACCAACCTTTGTTGTACCATGGAAGATCATATTTATCATCAATTTCAGTTGCCTTGTCGTAGCATGCAATTGCCTTCTTGTAGTTTTTTAGATTAGAATACGACCAACCTTTGTTGTTCCAGGCATCTTTATCTTTAGGATCAAGTTTAGTTGCCTTGTCATAACATTCAATCGCCTTCTTGTAGTTTTTTAGAGAAGCATATGCCAGACCTTTTCTGAACCAAGCAATTTCATATTTGGATTTAAATTTAATTGCCTTGTCATAACATTCAATTGCCTTCTTGTAGTTTTCTAGTTTTTTATAAGCAATACCTTTGCTGCTCCATGCACTCCAATCTTTAGGATCAATATCCGTTGCCTTGTCATAACATTCAATCGCCTTCTTGTAGTTTTTTAGTTCATCATATGTCCAACCTTTACCAAGCCAAGCAGTTTCATGTTTAGGATCAATCTTGGTTGCCTTGTCATAACATGCAATGGCCTTCTTGTAGTTTTTTAGATGGTGATGTGCTCTGCCTTTACTGCTCCATGCATACCCTACGTCACCATCAATCTCAATTGCCTTGTCGTAGCATTCGATAGCTTCTTTGTAATTTTCTAGACGAGAATACGATATACCCTTACGAATCCGATAGATGGTTTCTTTATCCTCAGTCTCAAGCTCAATTGCCTTGTCGTAGCATGAAATAGCTTTCTCGTAATTTTTTAAGTAAAAATACGACTCACCTTTGTGATACCACGTAAACTCATCTTCAACATCAAGCTCAATTGCCTTGTCGTAGTATTCGATAGCTTTCTCATAGTTCTTTAAGTAAAAATACGACTCACCTTTCAAGCTCCAACCATGGCCATCTTTAGGATCAATCTCAGTTACCTTGTCGTAGCATTCGATAGATTTCTCATAGTTTTTTAGAGAATCATATGCCAGACCTTTGTTGTGCCAAGCACTATGGTATTTGGGATTCAGATTAGTTGACTTGTCGTAGCATCCGATTGCCTTCTTGTAGTTTTTTGCGTTATCATACGCTAAAGCTTTGTCAAACCATTTTTTTGATGTTTCAATATCACTTGAATCAGGATTGCTCAATGTTTTTTTTAATCCTACTAATTATTAAGAATAGTTCTTATGTTAGAATGCTGAAAATGTTTTTCAAATTGAAGATCATTGTCAAAAGAATACATTGTATTACAAATTACCAAAAAACAATCTTCAAGGTATCTACATATTACTTTTATTCTATATATTCTCATTATTCACATTGACTGACATTACATTTCACGGGGGAGTAAACGACATCGGGGGAAACAAGTTCCTCGTAGAAGACAAGGGAACCAAAATTCTGATGGACTTTGGAATGAGTTTTGGCGACGAGGGAAAGTTTTTCTCGCAGTTCATGAATGCCCGTACGTCAAACAGCCTGGCTGACTTGTTTGAGCTTGGAATTCTGCCAAACATTCCAGGAATGTATCGAACTGACCTCACAAAGCACATGGGATTGGGCGGCGATGAGGAAATAGAAATTGATGCGGTGCTGCTGACACATGCGCATGTGGACCACTGCAAGTACATCTCATATCTTAGGCCAGACATTCCAATTTACTGCTCAGAGGCATCAAAGCTGATTATGCAAAATTATGACGACACCGGAACTGATCAGTATTTGGCAGTGAAGGAAAGATTTCAAGTTTACGAAAACAACAGAGGTGAAATCAGCAGGGCAACTTCAAGGACAAACCCGCCAATTCCAAGGGAGATCAGAGTTTTTGATGAAGGAAAGGAATTCTCAATTGACTCAATAGATGTCGTGCCAATGCCAGTTGACCACTCCGTTCCCGGAGTTGACGCATTTATCCTGCATACGTCGTCAGGTTCAATTGCAAACACAGGCGATTTGCGGTTTCACGGAAGGCGTGCAGACGACACTGAAAGATTTGTAGAAAAGTGCGGCGAGTCATCACTTGACTTGATATTATGTGAGGGAACCCGTGTGGAATCCGAATCGTCAATGACTGAATTTGATGTCGAAAGCATTTCAACTAAAATAATTAATGAAACAGAACAACTAGTAATCTGCGGTTATCCTGTCAGGGATTTGGACAGACTGATGTCGTTTTATCTTGCTGCAAAAAATTCTGGAAGGTATCTGGTAATTGATCTAAAGCAGGCTTACCTGTTAAAGCTGTTTTCTGGTTCTGTACACTGTAGCAAACTGTATCCTGCACCAGATGACAAAAATATTAAAATTTTCATTCCGCGCGGAACATGGAGTCTAATAGACAAGGATTTGACTAAATTTTCTCAAGAGCAACTCTACAAAGACTATGCAACATGGCAAAGGGAATTTCTGGACTATCCAAACGTTGTAGACTATCGTGACATTGCAAAAAACCAAAAGGAGTTTGTCTTTTATTGCAGCGACTTTAACTTGCAAAATCTGATAGATGTAAAACCAAATCCGGGTTCTTCGTACATCCGCTCGCTGACTGAGCCGTTTGACTTGGAGATGGAACTAAAGGCAGAACAGATCAAGAATTGGTTTGAGAAGTTTGGGGTTATCAGCAGGGAGCGTGACTGGAATCAGGTTCACGTTTCAGGCCACGGCGACGGAACACAAATCAAACATGTCATTGATGGCGCAAACGCCAAGAAACTAATCCCGATACATACGCAGCATGACGAGTATCACAAGAAATGGCATCCAAACGTAACTACGGTTAACCAACACGGTATTTTTCAATTGTAGTTCTGTACTTTGAAATATTTTTATAAAATTAGCAAGTTAAAATTTTATGAATATAGACATCACAAAACTTTCTGAGATAAAATTAGGAATGATTGCACAGATTATCGACCTTGATGATGAATTAGTTGAAGGAGAAATCATCCACATTATCTCAAAATATGACAACCCGAATGGAATAATGGTAAAAATAAAAGAAGGTCCAAAAGGCAACGTCCAAAAAATTCTCAAAGTTACAGTAGAACATTCAGATAAAAATTTGTCAGATGAAATGATATTGTTACCTGAAAGTTGGAAGTTGGAATACAAGAAATCATTCAAACCAAATTTTTTTGATGTCGATAAACAATGGATTAATTCTTTTAATGTCTTCAAAGCAATTGCGGGATTTGCAAATGCCGAAGGAGGAAGACTGGTAATAGGTGTAGAAGATGTAAAAAATGAACCATTGAGAATTACGGGTTTGTCTAATGATTTTGAATATATCCAAAAATATTGTAATCCAAAAAGTTATGAAAAATATGCTAACGATCAGGATGGAATGGAATTAAGACTGATGGATGAATTTGACCATTACTTTTCCCAACAACCATTGACAAGTAATTTAGTCAGAATAAGTTTTGTGGGTAAAAAACCAGAAAAAATGATATGTATTGTGGACGTAAAACGTTCTGTAGAATCTGTCATCATGTATGCCAGTGATGCCCCCCAAAGTAAACAGGGACCAAATTTCTTTGTCAGGGTAAACAATCAAACAAAACCGTACAAACCAGCTGATTTCATCAGATATTGGGTACAACATGTTAATCAAATGATGGGTCGTGACAGACTACCAATACCTTAATCCTTTTTCTATGATAAAAATACATGATAAAAATGACAAAAATTCAAAATCTGTTTCTAATTTCAATCCACAGAAGATCACTTTTAGATATGTATGATGCAAGTGTTAAAAAACTAGTTTCAAAAAAAATATTTGAAAAGATTAATTTTACAGAAATAAGTCAAAAAGAAGATATTGCCGTTTGGGGTTTAATAAATACAGAAGAGAATTATAAAATTTGGAAGCAAATACAAAAGTCAGACACGATAATATTTTTCAATGGAAAAAAATTATTTTCGAAAACTAAAGTAATTAAAACAATAGAAAATAAAAATTTACCAGAAAAAATCTGGAAGCAAAGTTCATTTTTGAAAAATCGTAGCCTACTGATATTTTTAGAGAAAGTCGAGCCGATAGAATTGGAATTTAATTCCTGCATTCCAATACTAGTTGAACCAAAAATTTCTAAAGAATATTTTTTTCCAATAAAGAAAATTGAAACCAGAAAAAAGCAACTGCTGGAAAGTACATTTGGCAATCTAGACAACGCAATAAAATTTTTGGCAGAACCTAAAAAGAAAAACACACCAATTTCAGAATATTTGGGTGAAAAAGGAAAAAATGATGAAGTTTCAATCACACTAAAACCCACAATAAGCAAACAACGAATAGGACAAAAGAAATTTAGTAAAAATGTTCTGTCTAATTATTATAATAAATGTGCAATATGCAAAATTTCAGACATAGATTTACTTCAAGCAGGACACATAATTCCTGTAGAGAACGAAAAGGTGTCTGGAAAAACCGAAAACGGCATATGTTTTTGCTCAAATTGTCACAAAATGTTTGACAAAGGTTTTTTTTCATTCAATGACAAATATGAAATAATTATATCAAGACAAAAGAAGATCAGTAAAACGATGTTGACAATTTTAAAAAACAACAAAATAGGAAAATGTAAAAAACTTCCATCAAAAAACTTTTTGGGATTACATAGGGCAAAATTTGGAATTAATTGATAAGAACTTATTAGAATTGCTTGCTGCAAAATAACATGGTGTTCTCAGAACAAGTAGATTGGCCACATGCAAACTATAATTCAGAAATAGACAACATCGTTACAGAATTTTTTATTCCGACATTAAAAAAATCTACAACATATCAAAGAATTGCAGGGCTTTTTTCTTCAAACAGTTTTGCATTGTGTGCCAGGGGAATTAAGGAATTAGTTGCAAATGAGGGCAGAATGCAGCTAATTATTAGTCCAATTTTAAACAAGGAAGACGCAATAATAATTCAAAACACAACAACGACAAACACCGAAGAAGTAATTACAAAAAATATTCTGAATGAATTAAATTCAATAGAGTCAGAATTTGAAAAAGATCACGTGGATGCATTACGGTGTTTATTAAAAGAAGATTATTTAGAAATTCGAGTACACGTACCTAGGGACGAAAATGGAAATGTGTTGGATAAAGAAAAAGTAATCGAACAAAATAGACTAACCGAAAAGATAGGGATTTTTCAAGACAGGGATGGAGAATCAGTTTCTTTTCGTGGACCTGTAAATGCAAGTAGAGACAGTTGGGAAAAAGGCACATTTTCAATAGCCGTTGACGTGTCATGGCCAACAGATTCCAAGACAGCAAAACATGTCGAAAACGACATTGAGAGATTTGATCAACTTTGGAATGACGTTGACACTTACAAACTACCTGAACTTGCAAAAAAAGAAATTATCATTGACGCACCCAAAAAAGATGAGATTGATTTAGAGAAGTATAATTTTCCAAAATGGGCAATTCTACCTAATGGAAAGCCTTTGTGGGACAATCAGATTAAGGCAGTTAATGCATGGATAAACAACAAAAATCAAGGAATTTTTACAATTGCCACAGCTGGAGGAAAAACATTGGCGTCATTGGCCGCATCCACTCAAACACCAGATGATGTTGTAATTCTAATAGTTGTGCACGGGCTAGAACTAGTAACACAGTGGGAAAAAGAGATTAAATTTTTTGATCCAAGTTCCAATCTTACAGTTTGTGACAGCAAACATGACGGTTGGAAAGAGGAATTAGGAAGAATATTGCCTAGTTTTTACAAGAATACGCTGACAACCGAATTCAAAACAAGGACATATGTTTTAGTAAATGATGCAACTGCAAGTGATGACTCTGTATACGGATTTTTACGATTTTTCAAGAACGTGAATCCAGACAAAATAATGTTCATCGGTGATGAAGTGCATCACTTAGGGGCAGAGATATACCAAAAAGTTCTTGAAATAAATGCAAAGTACAGATTAGGATTAAGTGCCACGTTTGTAAGACAGTGGGATGAAGAAGGAACACAAATAATTAAGGATTATTTTGGTGGGGAATTGGTCGATGCAAAGTACACGGTGCACGACGGAATAAGAGATGGAAGGCTATGTCAGTATGTATATCATGTACAGATTGCATTTTTACAGCAAGATGAATTTGATGATTATTATGAAAAAACTCACAACATAGGAATAATTGCAGCAAAATTAAAAAAAGATCCGAGAAATAAACAATTGCAAATTGAATTGAGCATAGCAAACAACGTTCGTGCAGATATCATCAAAAAGGCAAGAGACAAGATTAATGCATACAAGAAGATCATTAAATCAAGACCTCTCTTACCCTACATAGTGTTCCTGGATGATACAAGACAGCTGAAGGAGTTTAGACAAGGGCATGATGAAATAATTGATCAAATTAATAATTCCGACATGGAAAAAATGAGCAAGAATTTGTTCATATTTGACGGAAACACATCACCAAGAGATAGAAAAATAATATTGGAGCAAACAGTTGCACACAAAACCCCAATCTTTTCAATGTATTGTTTGGATGAAGGAATAGATGTTCCAGAATTTCAAGGTGCAATTTTAGTTTCTAGCGCATCAAGTAAATTGCAGTACATTCAAAGACGTGGAAGAATATTGCGAGGCGCAGTTAAAGGAAAAATAGCTGAATTACACGACATTGTTGTAATTCCAACTGCACAGCAAATAGAGTATGCAGGAGACATTGGTATTAAAATCCTCAAAAAAGAACTGGAGCGAGTTGAAGAATTATCAGAAGATTCCTTGAATTCTTCAGAATGTAAAAATAAGATTAATGACAAATTTTCTGAATTAGGAATTAATTATACGTTCTAACAATAATCACAGATTTAACAAGTGTCTGTATCAAACAACAACTATTTTTGTATTACGATGTAATTTTATTAAATAATCTTTCAAGTAAAAATCCATCAAATATTTTAACAATAATCTTATAATCTAGTAAACAAAACAATCAAGTCGTGTCAGATTCTGAAAATGAAATTTTGAGCATAATTAAGCAAATAGAAAAAGAAAAAGGTTTACCACAAGGAGTGTTAACTGACATCTACAACCAAGAAATAGAAAAGGAGCATTTGGACTCAAGAATTAGTTACAAACAAGCAGATGGCGAATTACGAAAAACAGTAATGAGGTATTTCGAGGTCTGGAAATGATAATTAAAAATGTAGAAATAAAAAACTGGGGAAGGTATCCGTCTGTAGATATCCCGTTAGAAGTTGACAAAGGCAGAAACGTCGTTCTAATAAGAGCTAGAAACAACAACGGGAAAACTACGTTATTTTATGCACTAAAATGGGCATTGTTTGGAGAAAGAGGACTAGCAGGTCATGGAAAACAAACAGAAGCAATTTCTTGGATAAATCGACAAGCAGCTGCAGAAGGGGATGGCGAAATGTTTGTTGAATTGATCCTGGAAATTGGTGGAAGAGATTACAGACTACAGAGAAAGCAAAAATTTTATCAAACAAATACTGGAGACGACATTCTAGCTGATGGCGGAGAAGCATTAGAAATTTTTGATCAGAAAAATGGGGAAACGGTTGCAGATGCAGGAGATACACCAAGAAAAAAGCAAAATTGGATTCATCAAAAAATCATCCCAGAAAGAGTAAGTCAATTTTTCTTTTTTGACGGCGAAGACATTAAGAGGTACATGGATAAACCAGAAGGCGAAATTATTGAAGCCATAGTCAGCATATTAGGAATTAAAACATTACAAAATGCAACAAATGATGTTAAAGATATTCAAAAAATTTTTACCGAAGATCACAGACGAAAAGTAAACAAATCCACCAAAGACGAAAAACTCAAAGGAGAAAGTCAGGCAAACCAAGATAAAATTGAAGAGAAGAATAAAAAACTTGCCATATCAATAAGAGAACAAGAAGCTAAAAAAGAACGAAAAAAAGACATCACTGAGAAACTAAGCAAAAATGCTGCCAGTGAAGAAAAAATTAATGAAAGAACGCGAGTTCAAGAATTAATTGAACACCAAAAAAAGGGTTTAGAAAAAAATAAAACTTCACTAAAAGAACACAGGGGCGATTCATCCGTCATGTTGTTAAACGGCTTGATGGAACTAATAGACAGAACAGAAGAAACGCCGTCATCTAAAGATCAATGGAGTTCAAAAACAGCTTCGTATATGATTAAGAAAAAATATGATAGATGCGTATGTGATAATCACATTGATGATAAAGTATTAGAAATTTTGCAAAAAAAAGTTCTTCAATTGAAGCCTACACCACAAGCACAATTAAAGAGATTTGTAGAGTCGACATTTGGCAGAACAAACCCCGATGTTATGCTCACAGAACTTAATCATACAATGAACGAAAGAAATAGGATTACGAATGAGATGGAAATGAACCAAACTGTTGTAAATAAAATTAATGAAGAACTGAAAGGTTTTGGTAAAGAAATGATCACCATACTTCGGGAGAAAGAGGAGAAAATTGAAAAGGAGATTGAAGAGAGCATTAAAGAAATACAATCGGATACCGAGGAGTTGAATAACTTAAAGAACGAACAATACATACTAACCAGAAAATTAGAGACAGGATTGCCTCAGGAGGAGATAGTTGAGGCAGAAAGACTAAAACAGTTTAACGAAGACATTCGGGATGCATTTAACATTTCAATCAATAATTTCTATGAACAAAGAAAACCAATATTAGAAAAACACATTTCAGACATATTTTTAAAATTAATTAATAATCCGAAACTCTACAAAGGACTTGAGATTTCGGATGCATGGCAAATTTTTGTCAGATACTATGATGGAAAATTACTCCCTTCTGACCAATACGGTCCAAGTGCAGGTGCATCCCAAATAGTTGCAACTGCATTCATTGCAGGATTAAATGAATTTTCCAGTAAAACTGCACCTGTAGTTATTGACACACCATTGGGCAGATTGGATGACATACACAGAGAAAATATTTTAAAATATTACAACAAAATGAGCAAATCTCAAGTAATTATTCTTTATACGCCAGCAGAAATTAGCAAGGACAACTTGTTGTTGGTAGAAGACAAAGTAAAACATCATTATGAAATCATATCAGTGGATGGAAAACCAGACCTATCAAGACTAGTCAATTATGAGGATGTGAATATATGAGTGAAGAGATAGAGGATATTTTTGATCCCAAACACAGTCACCACATTACAAGTGCACATAGCGGAACAAAAGAGTCCATTTACAATGAAATAGTTAAAGAAAAGCAATTGTTTCCATCCATGTTTCATTTTTTTAGTTTGGGACTAGTTTACGGGATACTTCATAATAAAAAATCCGACAAACCCAAAGTGGGAGACATCATATATCTCAGCAGAATTTCCAATGAAAAAATCAAAGATGTAATCAACATTTGCTACATGATATTAAATGATGGACGAAAGCAAAGTGAAATCATATCTGAAATGATGGAGTATGCTGATGGTGGAATCGAGGCACTGTATGAAATTTGGGGCAAAAATAAATCATTTCAATTGCCCATGTTAATCGAAGAATCAAAAAGTATTTGGAAAGAACGTGTGAAGGAATTGTACAACATCAATTTCGAAGATAACTAAAAACTTAAATAATTTTAACACAACAATAGTTAATGAATTTTGATCAAGATGATTC
>Ga0233427_10003858_pt1 | contig 12814 bp, 9 predicted proteins | sample SI_118_April2016_5_FD_179885 | JGI IMG/M metagenome (GOLD analysis project Ga0233427, IMG submission 179885) | Seawater microbial communities from Saanich Inlet, British Columbia, Canada - SI_118_April2016_100_MG | ecosystem: Environmental > Aquatic > Marine > Inlet | place: Canada: British...
AATATTAATGTTATGCTCCAGGTGTATGGATAGCATATGGCCGTTTAAGCCTAGTTTGAGTGTTAACTTTCTTGCCAGATATGCGTGGGATGTTTCTGCTGGAGAGTTCGCGGCTCAGGTAGATGGGTGTTGGAATGATGATCAATTCGTCGAAGCCACTAATTCTCAATTGTCATTTGAGAATTCATATATGCTTTGGAATGCTCGATTATCCTATACTCCTGCCGCTGGAGATTGGACTGTAGAAGGTTGGGTGAAAAACGCTGGAGATGAGATGTATCGCCTCTATAACCTTGACTTGGGCTTATTAGGGATTGCTGAAGAAGTTTATGCTCCCCCGCGCTGGTGGGGTGTCACCGTTAGATATTCATTCTAGATCTTAGGAGTAGTATGGAGGCATATTTGGTGAATTTATGGCGTCTGAAATTCGCAACGAATATTGCGATTTCAGGCGCTATTAAAGATTGACATTATAGTAACCCGAGGAATAAAGATGAGCGAAAAGAAGCGATATTTTATAGAAAACATATGGTATGCCGCCGCTTGGGAATATGAGGTCGCCGAGACTGAGAACAAGCTAGCTCGCACCATTTGCGAAACGCCATTGGTATTTTATAAAGGTAAGACTGATAACTATATCGCACTGGATGATCGATGCTGCCACCGTGCAGCTCCGCTGTCTATTGGACGTGTAGAAGGCAACTGTATCCGGTGCATGTATCATGGAATGTTGTATAATGAGAACGGTCAGGTCGTCGAAATTCCAGGGCAGGTACGCGTATCAAAATCACTAAAAGTTCGCAGTTACCCGGTAGTTGCGAAAGGCGGAATGATCTGGATTTGGATGGGCGACCCTGAGCTAGCCAACGAAAATGATATCTATGACTTTCCACCTTTAAGTGACAAAGTAAACTGGCGCGGCTTTGATAAAGGAGCATACCTGCATTATGATGCTAACTGGTTGTTGATTGTCGACAATTTAGCCGATTTTTCACATGTTGCCTTTGTTCACGCGAATACCCTAGGCGGCTCAGAAGCTTATGCGTATAGTACTCAGGCCGAAAACATACAAAAAGGGGAAGATGGCTTTTCGATGGAGCGCTGGGATCGCGACAGCGCAAGCCCACCATTCCACGCCAAGGTTATCCCGAACGAAGAACTGGGCAATACTGTGGACCGCGCCAATATTATCCAAATGCGTTTGCCTGGTGTCTTCCTGATGGAAACGCTATTTACGCCAGTCGGCTGGAAAGAAAAAGATGGTCGTGAAAATGTACGCGAATATCGAAATTGCCAATTCATGACACCCGAAACTCGGAACACCACACACTTTTTCTGGAATTATTTACACAATTGGGAGATTGACAACTCGGCAATCTCGGCATCACTCAAAGAATCTCTGCTTGAAGGTTTTATGGAAGACAAGGTGTTTATCGAAGGTCAACAAAAGTTGCTTGAGCGTAGCCCTGACTTCGTGCCACGCTCCATCGCAGCCGATGAAGCATTCGCTCACTTTCGTAACAAGTGGGGCCGGCGCCTAAGAGCCGAAGACGAGGCCAATCCTCTCGCCCACAAAGAAAACAAACGCACTATCTTGTAGAAGGGGCGTCACCATGCCAACGCAGAACAGACTTATAAACCGTTTTCTTGGAGCTCTTGATACAGAGTCTCGCGCCTTAACGCAATAAACTGTTTTATAGAGATATCACTGGCATCACATAAAGTCGCACCGGCATCTGCATTAATAGCGGCAGCGTTATAGATAAATCCACAACCGTCTGGCAACCCTGCTTCAGTTTGACTAATAGCGGTTGCCACTAAGGCATCTCTTGCAGCAAGTTTAGGGCCTACCGTATCCCAATCCATGTGGTTATCAAGTATCGACTTAATGTCTGAGTAAAGGGCCTCTTTGTTAGATTGTTCAGAAAAAACAATATCCCACAAAATAGGATCAACACTTCCTAATTCTCGGCTAACCCAATCAACCTTGCCTGCCGAAGGAAATGCATAAGTCCCAGCAATATCTCTAAACGCCGCAAACCAAGACGGAAGTCCTATAGAGGTGTCGTGACTATCTCTGAAGACAAAATCAAAATCATTAACCATGTAAATCCATTGGTCTGTTAGGGGATTGAAATAAAGATAATAATTGTTGGCAACCCGCACATAATGATCAACAGCGCCTAAGGCAATCTCTGCGGCTTGGGCTTTAATAAAGCCAGGAATATCAAACTGCTCAGCTAACATCGAAGCGCTGGGATAGGCTTGAACAAAACTCATGAACTCTTGCAGTAACGCCCTGCCAGTAACAATGCTGCTCTTTTTGCTTTTTAAGTCATAGGCAGGCTTATAAGGTCTAAATTGAGAATCTTCGCCACCGTCATTAATGTCCGAATTAACAAATTGAGGGTTTAAATAATTCGCAGTGCCAAGCCACTCTTCTCTTGAGTCAGGGTCTGACTTCTCAACACCAATTTGGCAAAAATGAGGATCTATATAGGTAACAGTATCCTCATAAGCTACGCAGTTGACGTCGGCTTCTACTGCCCCTGCTAGATCTGCATTGCCACCAATCTTGAAAAGGTAGCCGTTTTTCCCAAAATAGCGCTTAAGAAAAGGCTTGTCGATTTGCTCGACCATTTGGTAAACACCCATGTTATAGGTCCGAGGCAGCGACTTTCCATAGAAATTGCCATCACCACTAATATGAAACTCGACATTGGCATGGGCAACTCTTGAGGCCGGTACACCAATAGAATTTAAGATGTCATGGGCTAAAAGTTCGCGCTGATAAGACGGGTCGTCACGATTGAACCTAAACGAGAGCTTGTCCACATCCATAAACTCTCTTTTGTCGTTTTCAGGCACCTCTGCATGATCTTTTCCGACTCTAGAATGACAAGGTGCACCATCAACAGCAGCAGGTTCGCCTGTCGCATCAATACAAGCATAAACACCCTCATCTTCATCAAATTCTTCATCAAACTTAATGCCAAAACTAAATCGTTTAGGCTTAGCGGTCCAATTGTCATTACCTTCGTCATACCAATATTCCGGCCATTGTCGGCTGGTGTTGCCCTTCATTTTAAAGCCAACTTTTTCAAATTTTTCAATCACTGCTCCATCGGCATCCAGATACTCAAAGTCAACTTGCCGGTATATTTCACTGTGGGACCATGACGTCCATTCAGAAATATTGCCATTGGCATCGCCCGTGCTATAACGCGCGCGTTCTGTATCTAAAACAAACCGATGCCACTCATCGACGTCCATGCTCACACGTATCTTATGCATTTTATCGACAGCAAATAATGGTGCTGACGCATCTGCCTCACAGGCAACAGCAATAGTCTTGTCTGATGACCCAACAACCCCTTCCTCAATATCTAAAGCGCACTCTTGTCGTCCAGGGTCTCGATCGACTTTTAAGGCATAGGCTGCGCCGGTCTCTAAACCGCCTTCAAAGGCAAACAGGCCGTTTTCCGCTATGGTGAGAAGCTCATCGTCCTCGTTACATTCAGTATCGCTTTGGGCCATAAAACAGCCGCTTAACTCAACATCCATATTTCGATAAGCATCCATACTGTCAATGCCAATACTGATAAAGAAAATAGGTTTAGTCACGGTTAAGTCAAAAGAGATAGAGCTGCTTAATTGACCATCAGACACACTGATCGTGATAGAAGAAATCGAGCCTAAATCAACCATCGCCGCCGCGCCGGATAACAACCCCGACGCTGTATCAAAAGTTGCCCATGCAGGCATGCCGGTAATACTAAAGACCAAATTATCACCGTCTGCGTCATTCGCAGAGGGTGTAAAGTTTAGCGCTTCGCCAACTCTGATCGTTAACGTGCTTCCTGAGATAGTCGGTGCTGAATTTTGTATAACAGGGACGGGCGCACTACCACCCCCACCCCCACACGAACTGATGACCAGCAACGACATTGAAAGCAAAGAGCTACGTTTCAAAATTGTACGAAAGGGTCTTCTCATCGCAAATATCCACTATGTCACCTCATAGTGACCATAACACCATGAAAGAGTTTAATGTTTAAAGGCACATTGAGTTAAAGTTATGACTCAGTGACTAACTTAGCATTGACAATATAGGAGAGTTTTCTTGAGAACAAGTATTTTCCTAGCCTGCTTAATCGCGGCCCTATGGGCTGGCATGGCATTCGCTCAGAGCCCTGCCAATAGCACTACACCGGCCGATCCTTGTCTTTCAACCAATCCCGACTTGGGTGACTCAGCTTTTTGGGCGGTGACCGCTATCGAACAGTTTAACGACAAACAATATGCTGCTGCCGTGGATACGGTAGATGCCTGTTTCATGCAGTGGGGCCCCGAAGCCGGGCACAAACAGAAAAAGATGCATGACGACAAAACCAGCTGTCCGCGCACTGGTGAAGTCAGTGACATGAACAGAAAGAAAATCGAACAAAACTACCTACTAAACGACGTCTCTATGGCCCTCTGGGCAAAGGCTAACTCACTGCATAAATTGGGTGACATTGAGTCGGCAAAAGAGACGTACTCCCAGTGTATCTACATGACCTGCGGTCGCGTTTGGGACCCCAGAGGATGGTACTGGAGCCCCACTGCAGCAAATAGTTTTTTCCCCAAGGATGAATTAGCAAGCTCTAGATACTTATCTGACATTTGTTATTTCCTCAAAACTTTGTACTGATCAAGGTCGTTATTCTACCCCTCTACAACGCCTTGTTGTTGGCCAAAATGACAAATAATCTTGCACCCTAGCCAATAGTATTTGTATGCAGTCAATTTAGGATTGATGTTAATATCATTCTTTAAAACCGTAATCGTTGGGATCTTCGCTATGACATCTATCCGTAAAGTCGCCATTATCGGCGGTAACCGTATTCCATTTGTGCGCTCAAATACCAGCTATAGCCAAGCAAGCAACATGGACATGCTCAGCGCCACCCTTGAGGGACTAGTGGAGCGTTTCAACCTGAGCGGCGAGCGTCTGGGCGAAGTGGCAGCCGGTGCAGTGATGAAGCACTCTCGAGATTTTAATCTGGCACGAGAAGCCACTTTAAACTCAGGCTTATCTCTACAAACACCAGCATACGATGTGCAACAGGCCTGCGGCACAGGTTTAGAGGCAGCCATTCTAGTGGGTAACAAAATTGCTCTGGGGCAAATTGAATCTGGCATAGCCGCTGGAACTGACACCGCTAGTGATGCGCCCATAGCACTGAATGAAAAATATCGACATATGATACTCAGCCTGAACCGTGCTAAAACTTTAGGCCAACGATTGAAGGCTCTGGCCAGTATTCGGCCAAGCTTTATGTTGCCCTTATTACCAGCCAATGCTGAGCCCCGCACTGGCCTGTCTATGGGTCAGCATTGTGAATTAATGGTAAAAGACTGGGGCATCAGTCGCGAGGAACAGGACCAACTGACATACAACAGCCATCAAAATCTAATCGCCGCTTATGAGCGCGGGTTTTTTAATGACCTTGTGAGGCCGTTTAATGGGGTGGAACGCGATGGCATTATGCGAGACACACCGCTAGAAAAATTAGCCAAACTCAAGCCTGCTTATGACCCTATAAATGGCACGTTAACCGCCGCCAACTCCACTACGCTTACCGATGGTGCAGCAGCTGTTCTTATGGGTAGTGAAGAATGGGCACAACAAAATAATTTGCCGGTACAAGCCTACCTCACCCATAGTGAAGTCGCTGCAGTAGACTTTTACAGCCAAGGGGAGCAGAGCGAGGGCCTGCTGATGGCACCAGCCTATGCGGTACCCAGACTTCTGGCGAGAGCCGGCCTGACTCTGCAAGACTTTGATTTTTATGAGATTCACGAAGCCTTTTCCGCTCAAGCCCTATGCACCATGAAAGCTTGGGAGGACACCACTTTCTGTAAAGACAAACTCGGTCTAGATGAGCCTCTAGCCAGTATTGATCGATCAAAGCTCAATGTAAACGGGTCCAGTGTCGCCACTGGTCATCCCTTTGCTGCCACCGGACCAAGAATCATTGCCACGCTAGCCAAGCTACTAGAGCAAAAAGGCAGAGGACGCGGCCTTATTTCCATCTGCGCCGCTGGCGGTCAGGGCGTAACAGCCATATTAGAGCGGTGATACATTCAACAAATCAAAGTTCAGAAAACAACAAACCTCACCAGAACAGGACGCAGACACTATGACCGAACAAGTCACTCATATCAAGACCCTGAAGCAGCGCGACATGGTGCTATTTACCGTGTCTGCCATTTTATTATTGGATACCTTGGCGGCCGCCGCATCTGGCGGTGCGTCAAGCATATTCTGGTGGCTGTTTCTAGGCACCTTCTTCTTTGTTCCGTTCGCACTGATTTGTGCGGAAATGGGCTGTTCTTACCCGGAGCAAGGGGGTATTTACGCCTGGATACGCGACGCCTTTGGCGGGCGCTGGGCTTCACGGGCAACGTGGGGTTACTGGGTTAATACGGCGGTGTGGATGCCGGCGATTTACATTCTCTTCGCCGGTGTGTTCAAACAGATGTTTTTCCCGGAGCTGTCACTGGGCTGGCAGATTGTTATCGGCATCACGCTGACATGGGTGGCAGTCTTAGTCAACATTATCACCCTGGATGTCGGCAAGTGGGTGCCCAATCTCGGTGCCGTGCTGAAAGTAATTATTTTTTTAGTGTTGATTGCTGGCGCGATCAATTATACACAACTCCACGGCATGGCCAATCCACTCACTTGGGATACGCTGAAACCTGACTGGGGCAATAGCCTGCAGTACATTCCCGCCATTATTTACGGCATGCTAGGGTTTGAGCTGGTCAGTGCCGGTAGTGAAGAGATGAATGACCCGGCCAGGGATGTACCGCGAGCTATTTTTATGTCCGGCGTGATAATTATCGTGCTCTATTTGTTCGGCACAATGGCGGTACTCGCCGCAATTCCAGCCGATCATATCAATCTGGTGGAAGGACTGGTAGATACCCTAAACCTCTTCTTCGCCGGCAGCGCCGCAGGCGAGGCCATTGTCCTGGTGCTGGGCATAGCGGCGATGTATACCTTTTTCTCAAATGGTGTGACCTGGGCGCTTGGTTGCAACCGGGCGGCTGCAGAAGCGGCCATGGAAGGCGAGTTACCAAAAATTTTCGCCATTGAAAGTAAGACACGCGCTACACCCGTGGGTGCCGCCGTGTTGATGGGAATTGTCAGCACCATCACCCTGGGGCTGTACGGATTTATGTCCGGTTCAAATGAGGATCTGTTCTGGTCTTTGTTCGCGTTCAGCGCCATCATTTTCCTATTACCTTACCAGGGTATGCTACTGGCCTTCGTCAGGATGCGCGTGGTCGATGCAGATCACCCGCGGCCTTATAAAATCCCCGGAGGTTTGTTGGTCGCTCAACTGTGCGCCTGGACCTGTATACTGGTGCTCTCCTTGGCCATTGTTTTATTTATTTACATTCCGGGCGAAGGTGTGCAGATGCCAGTGGCCATGGGGGTTATCTTTATGCTGGTGCTGGGAGAAGTAGTGATCCGCTATGCGGAAAACTATCGCCGCAGTTAACGCTTTCGTTTTAAATCAGGATTGGAGAGGTGGCTAGATGACGCCACTTTCTATCGCCGGCATTCAAATGCATATCGGCCCGCATAATAACCTGAAAGCCATGGAGCAGCGCCTGGATTTGCTGATGCATCTCTACCCCTAGGTACAGATGGTATTTGTTCTGTGGATTGGCACCCTTTGGCGCAATGCTGCAGAAGGCAAAGGTGGTCAATATGATTTTGCATGGCCACAGCACCAGGAATGTGGCAGAGTGCTTGTCGATATCCGTTGAAGCGGTAAATTTGCACCGCAAGCACGCCTATGCCAAACTCGGGATCGGTTCCCAGGCTGAACTGTTCGACCTGTTCTTGGACTCAATAATGAGTGCCACCAATTATGAGGGCGGCGACACCCTAATCGCCTACCTGCAACCATCCGCACATTGACCACAGGCACACAAAATGAGTGATAGCGTATCCCTGGCTAAAGACCAAAAATTGCAGAATCTCCTGAGTAAGGGCTTTGATGCACTTGCCTGTGGCAATCTGGCGGAGGCGAGCAGCTGTTGCCAGCAGGCGCTGCAGCTACAACCGGAAGTGGTCCCCGGCCATTTCCTGGTCGGTCTGGTGGCCCTGGAGGCGAAAGATCGCAAAATAGCGTTTAGTGCATTTCAGTCCGTGGTCAGGCTGGACCGAGAGCACGCAGCCGCCTGGGCACACTTGGCAAAGCTCTATATGAGCGATGGACAGGTGAACCGCGCGGATTCAGCCCTGCGCGAAACCCGGCGTATTCGCACAGAAGATCCGATGGTGCTGGACTTGATTGGCTCGACCTTGTCGCTGATGGGAGAGCACGAGGTCGCCCAGGCCTTCTACGCCAGGGCCAACACCCAACGTCCGAACCACCCACCGTTCATGCTAAACCTGGCCAATAACCAAGTATTTCACGGAAAGACCGAGAACTCCAACACCATTTTTAAGGACATTATCAGGCTTCAACCCGACAATCCCCAAGCACACTGGGGGCTGTCCGGCGCTCGTAAAGCTACCGATACTGTACACATCGAGGAAATGCAATTCCTGTCATCCCGACATGAGCGCAACCCCCGGGCACAAGCTTATTACCTTTATGCCATTGGCAAGGAATACGAAGACCTTAAGCAGTGGGACGATGCTTTTGATGCCTTCAGTCGGGGCGCCGCCGCCCGCCGGACCATCGTTGAATACGATGAACAGGGGGAAATCGACTTGTTCGATTTCCTGAAGACGCACTACACCAGGGACTGGTTCGACAAGATGCCCCCGGGTAACCAGGACTGCTCTCCGATTTTTATTCTGGGTCAGCCACGCACTGGGACTACCCTGGTGGAACGTATCGTGACCAGCCACTCCCAGGTTCATTCGGCCGGAGAGTTGCAACAGTTCGGGTTGGCGCTGCGCAGGCTCAGCAAGTATTCCAACCCGAAGCGCTTTTCTTCAGAACTAATGGCTGCAGCGCAGCACCTGGACCCGAAGAAAGTCGGAGGGCTATACCTGCAGACCAGTAGGAAAATGCGTGGTACCACTCCCCGTTTTGTGGACAAACTTCCCCAGAACTACCTGTTGATCCCACTGATTCTGAAAGCGCTGCCAAATGCCAAAATCATTCACCTGGTGCGCGGGCCGATGGATGCTTGTTTCTCCAGCTTCAAACAGTTGTTCGCCAATGCCTACCTCCACAGCTACAACCAGGAAGAAATGGCCCGGCACCACCTGCGCTATCGCGCACTAATGGAGATTTGGCGAGAGCGGTTCCCGGGGCGCTTTTTCGATATCAGTTATGAACATACGGCTCGCGACCTAGAGTCCAATGCCCGTGCCCTGCTGGAATATCTCGAGCTGCCCTGGGAGGATGCCTGCCTAAACTTCCACCAGCAGGACAGCGCGGTATCAACTGCCAGCGCAGCGCAAGTGCGCGAACCCGCTCACACCCGGTCCGTAGGCCGCTGGCGCCAATACGAGCACCAGCTCCAGGCCATGGCTGAGACCCTGCGGAAAAACGGCGTGCCATTGGAATAGTTTTCAGGTTAGACCTGCGTCAAACACACCCACCTAACACAATAGGGTTATATGATTTCTTCGCATAATTAGATATTCTCAGTTATTGTTCATATACAAAAATAAATTATTCATATAGGGAAAAAAGTAATGGGGCGTTCAATGACAAGCTACTCCGCGCAAAATATCGGGCCCGCAATGAAACTGATCCAGAAAACCAAACTAAGCAGGGCCGTGTCCGCCGCCGTTATGGTCTCAGCGATAAGTTCTCCAGCCTGGTCACAGTCCTTGGAAGAGGTGATTGTTACTGCCACCAAACGCAGTGAATCAGTGCAGGACATACCCCTAGCGATCACCGCCCTGTCTGGTGATTTCGTGTCTAAAAGAAACCTGAACGATGTGAAAGACCTGGTGGTCTTCACCCCGGGCGTCACCGGCAACAGCCAGGACAGCTTCATTGACGCCATCAGCATTCGCGGGGTCCGCACCCAGGACTTCGGTGTTGGTGGCGATCCCTCCGCGGCTTTTTTCAAGAACGACCTGTATGAAGGCCGCAATGGAGCCGTCGTGACCAGCCTGTACGACATAGATCGTGCCGAGATCCTGCGTGGTCCCCAGGGCTTCCTGTTTGGTCGCAACTCTATCGGTGGAGCCTTCAGCGTACACACCAAGCGGGCCGAAGTGGGCGGTAGCAACTCCGGCTATGTCAGTCTTGATGTAGCAGAGAGAGATCATCTGGTCACCGAAGGTGCTATCAATATCCCGGTCAGCGACACATTCGCCATGCGCCTTGCCGGTTACTATGCCACCGAAGGTCCCTTTGCTAAGAACAAATTCCCCGGCTCCAGCAAGCTCATCGAACATGACAAATATGCTGTACGCTGGTCAACCGCATTTGAAGCCGAGCGTTTGGCTCTACACACCACCGTAGAGTATGAAACACGTGAACAATCCGGCTCGATTTACCGCGCCATCGACGAGGGCGATATCTGGGAGGCCTTCGATAGCCAACTGCTGGGGGTGGAACTCCGCGGCAACGACGAGGAGATTGACTCGGATCAATACATTGGTGACGCCGACGATGCCGACATACTGACCCTGGGCATGCAGTTCGACTATGACTTTGACTTCGCCACGCTGACGTCCAATACCGGTTACAAGGATCACGACTACTTCTATCAGGAAGACTATGACGGCACGCCAAAGAATGTGAACAACTATAATCAGGACCAGAAGGGCGACTACGTTCAGCAGGAACTGCGCCTAACATCCAACAGTGACGGCGCGTTGAGCTGGTATGCTGGAGCCTCGTACTACAAAGAAGAGATTGACACCAAGTTCTCCTTTATCGGGGATGAGAATCTCTTCTGCCAGTACTACGGCAACTACTACTACCCTGGCAATGATTTTGGCGGCTGTGCGGACCTCTACGCCTACTACGGATACAGTTTTACACCCTCTCCCGACGGCACCCTGACAGAGACCGGTCGCATCAAGGGCGAGTATTCCGGCTGGGCGACGTACATCCATCTCGATTACGACATTACAGACAATCTGAATATTGAACTGGGCGTACGCTACAACAAGGACGACAAGGACTTCCAAATCTCGGTACCGACTCCCGAAAGCGAGTTGGGCGCTTTCTGGGCCTACACCTTCGCCACCGATGGCTTTATCCACGACAATCAATCCTGGGACGACACCACCTTCCGAGTGTTGGGTAAGTGGAGCCCCACGGATGATCGCATGCTTTTCGCCAGCTATACCCAGGGCTTCAAGTCTGGTGGCTTCGGCAGCTTTTGGCTGAGGGATGCGGCCGGCAATCCGCCTGAGTATGGCCAGTCTGATATCGTCCAGGCCGACGGCTTTTTGCCCGGCACCTTTGAGCCGGAAACTGTCGACTCCTACGAGATCGGCTACAAGGACTCCTGGTTCGACGGCAATGCCAATATTGACCTAACCGCGTTCTACTACGAGTATGAAGATCTCCAGATCCTTTACTTTGATGGCGGTGCGTCCATCGTTGACAACGTGGGTCAGGCTGAATCATGGGGGATGGAGGGCTCCATCACGGCCTCCTTGAGCGACAATTTCACCCTGTACGCGACCGCCGGCTACCTGGATAGCGAAGCGACCGGTGTGCAGGATATCTGTGGCAAAGAAGATCCCAACGGTTGTGAGGGAAGTTCTCTATTCTGGGCTCCGGAGTGGTCTGCAGCAGCGGTACTGGACGGCCTATTCCCGGTTGACAATGGCACCATTACCACCAGTTTTGAAATCTTTTGGGAAGATGAACGCGGCAGCGGATGGGAAGGTCTGAACGAATCCATGATTGACGCGGCCGCTATCATGGCGCTGCGCGTGGGTTACGAGTCAGACAACAACTGGTACGTGGAAGCCTACGTGGAAAATATGGCAGACGAGTTCAAGTGGGACGGCCAAAACAACAATGGTGGCATTCTGCCTTCCCATTTCTTTGGTCCACAACGTCCACGGACCTTTGGCTTCCGTACCGGCCTGACCTGGGATTAATACTTTCATCGCTCCCCTGGGCGCTTCTGTAGCACTCGGATAGACAACCAATCCCGGTATTTATTGCCGAGGTTGGTTGTTATAGCGTACAGCCAATAGCTGGTCGAAAATGGTCGACACATGTAGAAAGTAGATACTCGGAGACACGATAATGAAGCTGTCCCTCCTGTAAATACAATCGTGCTACTTTTGTAGTCTTTTTTTGCGTTTTCCATCGCCTACGGCTCTACATACTTAGTTCAGTCTTTAGTTTTAGTCCGTTGCAACCCGACTGACGACGGGCGTTACAGCCTTTTCAAACAGTTTAAAGATGGACCTATGTATGCTCCTAGCTTTCAATACGTAATCCTCTAAAAACAGAGAATGTGTGACAAAGTGTATTCAATTGAAAGCTAAGTGAAGAAAAACCCCTGTAAAAACAGGGGGTTACTTAGGTTTGGTGGAGGCGGCGGGAACTGCACATAAACGCTAAACTATTGATTAATATAGGTTTAATGGGTTTTAAAATCCGTTTTTGTTACATTCTTTGTTACATTAATAATACGAGCGCTAACCTATTTTTACTCTAGACTGGCTCTCGATATAGAGATAGATATAGATATCACTATTTACAAGTCGAAAACCGCACAAGCCTTAAGCAAGAGAAGCTAAAGAATTTGTCTCATTAAACGTGGGGTTTTTATAATATTTAATGATTCTTTCTGCTGGCTA
>Ga0233427_10003861_pt1 | contig 12809 bp, 8 predicted proteins | sample SI_118_April2016_5_FD_179885 | JGI IMG/M metagenome (GOLD analysis project Ga0233427, IMG submission 179885) | Seawater microbial communities from Saanich Inlet, British Columbia, Canada - SI_118_April2016_100_MG | ecosystem: Environmental > Aquatic > Marine > Inlet | place: Canada: British...
CCCGTGTGCGCGTTGAGGCAGGTGCCGATTCCCTGATCGTCGATGAGATAATAGAAGTCGCCCACGAGAATCGCCGACGGTACAAACGGTGCCCCGCGCGTGTTTCGCCAGACGACGTGCGACTCAGTCACGTTGCCGCGTCCGCCCGGTTTGATGGCAAGCGTCGGCCCCTTCGGTCCGCTGACCGCGTAAATCATTCCGTGTGCATAAAGGGGCGTCGGGATGCACTCGCGGCTCATGCCGTCAACGGTCCACAGTTTCTTGCCGGTGTCGGGATCGAATGATTCGAGCTGATGCGATCCGCTGACAACCAACTCGAATTTGTCGTCAACCAACGGAACAAGTAGCGGCGAAGCCCACGACAGCCACCGCTCGGGTCTCTCAACTTTCCACACGTTTTTGCCCGTCGCCTTATCGACCGCCAGCAGATACGAATCACCATAATGATCGCATTGCAACAACAGTTTGTCGCCGTGCAGTAAAGGCGAACTCGACGCGGCGAACCGGTTTTCGATCGCGCCATACTCGGCCGCCAGCGAGCGTTGCCACACCAATCCGCCGGTTGCGAGTTCGATGCAAAACAGATCGCCCGTGCCAAAAAATGCGAAGACATGGCGGCCGTCGGTCACCGGTGCGGCACTGGCCATGCTGCTTTTGCTGCCGTGATGCCGCGTGGGCCGCGTTCCCCACAACCGTTGATGCCACAGTTCCCGCCCGTCTTTCAGCGAAAGGCAAATCACATGCAAATTCGACAGTTGGTAACCGTCCGATGCGGTGACGACCACGCGGTCGTTCCAGATGATGGGATTCGAAATGCCCATTCCGGGCAATGGCGATTTCCACAGCACATTGTCGTCACTCGACCACTTTCCAACGATGCCCGTCTCGGTAGTCACACCGGTACCCAGCGGCCCACGCCAACCGGGCCAGTTTTCGGCCGTGGCGTTGTTGACGGCCAGACAGAACGCTGCCGCGATGACGGCCAGTGTGACGATTCGCGATTTTCTCATGTTGGGATCTCGGTTTTTCACTTCAGCGCATTCGTAATGCCAACGCCGGCGCCGTTGGCGTCGCAGAACCGCAGTTGCATCGACCAGTTATTCGGCACAGCGGGATTCTTATGTTGCGGTCCCTGGCAGATTTTCAGCAGCAAAGTGTTGCGGCCTTTTTTCAGCGTGACGGGAGCCGAGAAACGGTCGAGCCGAATTCCGTTGAGCCACTGCAGCCGGCTGAAGACCTTCTTTCCGTTCAGCCAGACGCTGATGTTGTCGTCGGCTCCGCAGCGCAGTTCGACTTTCTGATCGCGGGGCGAATTGATTTCAGAATACGCGTAGCCAACCGCTTCTTTGACCGGCGCGATCGCGGTGGCCAGATTGACTTGCCCAAGCCGATCTGCCGTTTGGTAGCGCTCCCAACGGATTTGATCGCCAGCTTTACCCCGATACTTCGCGTTCAGGTTGATCAAATCTTCGGGTGGAAACGAAAGCTCGAAACCGGTCTTGCCCGGCGCATTGAACGGGCCGAGCAGATGCCAGTCGATGACGAATCCCATGTGCGAAATGATGTTGACCTCTTCGCCGACCGCCTTAAGTTTTCCGGCGGCTGCGATGACCTGACTGCTGTCACGTGCGCTGCCAAAGGCGGCGCGGAATAGCGACTTTGCCTGTTCGATGTCGCCTTTCTTCTTCGCAGCATCACCCCGCTTCAGGGTGGCAGTCACCGCATCGCCGCGAAATTCGGGGTCGTTGAGTAGTGCGAGAATCAGTTTCGAGCGAAAGCCGGGATCGCTTCGATCGAGCAGATCGAGCAACAGCCGCCGGACCTTTCCCTGCCGTTTCGGATCGCGCGCGTAGGACTTGAAGAACGCAATCGGCAACTGCGGCTGCGGCTTGGCTTCTTCCCGGCGCACAATCTGCTCGAACGCGGTGCGAAACCAGTTGGCGGCGACCGGGTTGTCGGTGTCCATGGCATCGAGCAAGCGGGGCAGTTGCTTGACGCCGCCCTTGGCAAGTCGGTCCCGCGCCATGCGGGCATCCTTCGACCCGACGCCACCGGGAGCGACGGCTAATACCGTCTTGATGTCGTCTTCAACGGAATTGGACGCCGCCAATGAAATGGAACCGGATGATGCGAACACCATCGAGGACAAGACAATCGCCAAAACTCGCATCACGGTGTACACCTCTTTGACACAGATTGATGGCCAAGCATCGATCGTACAACCACGGGATGGCAGGAACAAGTTGGGGAAGAGATACCATACCAGCCCGCCGCGACTCCCAAGGTTTGCTGGCTGGAACTAATCGTTCGGGAACGCTAGCATCCAGTTTCGATGTGCGAGAATGCGTAAATGAGAGATATGAGAACACCGCGGGCGTGTTTCGGCTATTCGAAAATTGCCCGCAGGACGAGTGAAACGACGGAATTGTGATGGCAACACCCAAGGTTTGTGTGCTACGGGCACCGGGCACGAATTGCGACGTGGAAACTGCGCACGCGTTCGACATGTGTGGAGCGAGTTCAGAACGGACCCACGTTTTTCGGCTGCTCGAAGACCCGGCCATGCTGGCAGAATATCAAGTCCTGTGCATACCCGGCGGCTTCAGCTACGGGGACGACATTGGTGCCGGCGTCATTTTTTCGCGGCAACTTAGCGGCCAACTCGGCGATGCGCTCGGTGAATTCCTGCAGGCGGACAAGTTGCTGTTGGGTATTTGCAACGGATTTCAGGTATTGCTGAAAGCGGGGATCTTGCCGGGCGGCGATGCGACATGGCCGCCCGCTGCGGTGACCCAACCGCGAGCCACCCTCACCTGGAACGACAACGGAAAATACACGGCCGTGTGGGTTCGGCTGCGGACCGGTTCTTCGTCGTCTGTCTTCCTGCGCGGAATCGACGAGATCGATATGCCGGTGGCGCATGCCGAAGGGAAACTCGTCGCCCGTGATGAGGCGGAATTGCAGAGGTGGCAGAGCGATGGTCTGGTTGCGATGACGTATTGTTCGCAGTCGGCAGTCAACGGTGACGAAGGTTCTGCCGTATTACCGTTTCCCGAAAACCCGAACGGATCGGCGGGCAACGTTGCCGGGCTGAGCGATGCGACCGGTCGTGTGTTGGGGCTGATGCCGCACCCCGAACGATTCATTCACGCCACCCAGCATCCGCAATGGACGCGTCGAAATCTGACGGGCGAAGGCGACGGATTGAAGGTGTTCCGCAATGCGGTTGAATATTTTGCGTAGTGCCAGATTGCACCGCGACTCGACGTTCTTCGATTCCGTCAGCCTGACTGGTCAATCGCACCGGCGACACGCCAGTGGCACCTGATAACTGAGATTAGAGAAGTAACGACACCAACTACAGCAGGCCGGCACCGAAATCTTCACCGTCTCCCGAATTGTGCTGCTGGCCGCTTCCTGCCGCGGCGGACTCGCTTTTTCGTTGGGGAGTACCCGCCGAATGATGAGGTGCACCGGGCGTTTCGGCGGCCGGTTCGATTCGATGTTGATTGTCGTCGCTGTCGCTGATCACTCTGGTGGCAGCAACAGTGGTGGCAGCAACAGTGGTGGCTGCGACAGTGGTGGCGGCGACAGTTTCGGTTGGCTCTTCAGCCAATGTCGCGAATCGATCTTCACCGTAGTCGTCGTAGCTGCAGATGTAGCCTGGCTTCTGCGAGTTGATGAGTTCAGCCTCAAACTCTTCGAGGACACGATTCTGAATCATCTCACGGCAAGCGGAGTTGATGGGATGGGCGATGTCGGCGTAAAGTTTGGCCCGTCCTTCATCGTCTTTGATCGCCCGTTCTTCGTTGAGTTGGGCTCCACATTGGCCGCAGAAGAGTGCGCGCAGATGGTTTTTTGAATGGCATCGCGGGCAGCGGTCGGTCAATTTGCGGCTGGGCATCGCGACAAACGATCCCTTGGCCCCCTGAATGATTTTCAGGTCTCGAATGACAAAGCTGCCATCGAATGTGATTGAACAGAAAGCCTGCAAACGATCGTGCGGATCGTCCATGAGCTTGACGCGAACTTCTGTGATCTCCACGGCCGTCATCCTTCTCGGTGCAGATAAACTTGATGCAGACTACGTCCGGCAACGAGCCACAAACACGCGGCCTATCCGTGCCGCGCGAAGCCGAGCGGCGACGCGAATCGCCTGCGGTCTGTTTTCACACAGGCCGAAACAGGCGGTCCCGCTACCGCTCATCATGTGACCAAGAACCGGTTGTCTGGAAATCCTGTTACAAAGTTGAGAAACACCAGCATTCAAATCTTCAGCAGCAGACTGCAGCGCGTTATGAAATAATTGTCCGGCCCGACTGAGTCTCACACTCTCTAAGGCATCCACCAGTGTCTCGACCGATCGAGGCTTGCTCGCCGGCCGACAGTGCTGGTAGACCAACGCCGTCGAAAGCCCGTCGTCCGGACAGACGATGACGAAATACAGACCGAGCGGAATCCTGACAGGCTCAATCACCTCACCGCGACCACGGCCGATGGCGGCTGCCGAGCGACAAAGAAAGAACGGAATATCGCTTCCTAATTGCGATGCCAGTTCAGTCAATAGGCCGTGCGACAGATCCAGATTCCAGAATCGATTCAACGCCATCAACGTCGCCGCCGCGTCGCTTGAACCTCCTGCCAAGCCCGCTGCAGCCGGAATTCGTTTTTGCAGCTCGATGCGAACTCCGTGACTAACGCCCGTGTGATCTCGCAGCAACCGAGCCGCCCGCACGACGAGGTTATTCCCGTCGCTTGGCAGCTTGTCGGCGGCACGCAATTTCGCGCCGCAATTTGAGCCTGCCGCAAAACAACTCAGGCGAATTTGCCCTGAAGCCTCCTCACTGAAAGACAACGTATCGTAAAGGCCGACGCTGACCATCAGCGTTTCCAGCTCGTGGAAGCCGTCGGCACGTTTCGCTAGTATCTCCAGAAACAAATTGAGTTTCGCTGGCGTTTCAACGACCAATGATCGTTGACGCCGGATTAACCGCATTGCCAGATCTTCCTGACGTATTTCCTGCCTGGGACACAGGTCGGAACTTCGATCAGTGGTTGGACGTCCCCGGAAAACCAAGCAAGGAACAACTGCACGCGCCTCTCACGTAACGTGCGGAGAGGGGGCGAATGAAGTGTGCCTCCTGCAAGGTCTGTTCAAGAACCTCCGTATTCTCGACAGGCAGCCGAACAGAATCGCGACCGCCAACTGCCTTTTCTCGCCTATCTAACCGTATAGACGACTACACATTCAGCGATGCTAGCCAAATCCGGAATTTTCGTCAAGGCGATTTTTTTGAGACCCGCGTCTCGCCCACACGAGGCACTCGCCGCGATCCTCGACCAATCACCGGACGCGCGGGAAGTGTACGTCGACTTGACCGTGCATTGTGTACATCCGAAATCGTTTGCCGTCGTGGACGAGTATGTTGCTCGACTTGTTCTCGCCGATTGGCTGCAACGGGTTGTCGGCGTATTTCTTCCAGTGAATCAGGTCGGTCGAGACGGCAATGTTAGAGGTCCACAGGTTCGGCTTGGGCTCGCGCGACGTGCCGTGGTAGCAGGTGTAATACTTCCCGTTGTGTTTGATGATCTGGTTCATGGCAATCAGATCCTTGTCGTGCTTGCCCTGTCCGGGGGAGAGAACTGGCTCGTCCTGCACGTTCCGCCAGACCTGCATGTCCTTCGAGGTCGCCAGCCAGACACCCAGGTCGCGACGTTCGTAAAACAGATACCAGGTGCCTTTTTCGTACCACACGGTCGGCGTGCCATAGGGGCCTTTTTCAATCGGTTTGCCGTTGACCAGACGGACGTCAAGCGTCCCCTGGCTGTCCCATTGAATGCCATCGGTCGATGTCAGTAGAAACGGTTGGTCGCCCTTCCCTTCGGCGAACATGTAATACGTCTTTCCTTTTTTGACGATCATCATGTCCTCGATCCAGTGCTTGTCATAGATCGGATTGTCGGCGTGGCGCGCCCACTTGAGTCCGTCTTTCGACGTGGCATAGCCCAGGTGCTTCACTCCCTCGCGCGTGCCGTCGTATCCGGTGTACCACATTTTCCAAATGCCACCGTCGCGAAGAATCCAGCCGCGTTCGCGAATCTTCGTATCCCACTTCCCCTCGCCGGCTCCTGCGAACAGCGGGTTCGCCTTGTGCGCTGCCCAGTTCACCAATTCCGGCGGGAACTCATTGTCGGCGGCGGCGAGGCGCGTCGTCCCCATCAGCGCAAAAGCAACGAACAGCAGGGGCATCCAGATTGCGCGAGACCCCAACGCCCTCCGGCAGCCCGTCGCCGACGGTTGTGAAGCAAAGCCATTGATGTGTGAAATGGAATCTGAGTTCATCACGAATCCTGTAACAGCGGAAGGGGCCGAAAAAATGTTGTGTTCGCGTTATTCATGGTAAACGCTTCGGCTAGCAGTTGCATCCGTCGCGAACAGTCAGCCCGATTTTGGCTGTTTCATTTCGCGACGCTGTGACGTTTCGCTCACATAACGATTTCCACATACCAACCGCGAGGCGCAGGATTTTTGTTGCACTCGTCAAAAAGCAGGTTTACGATCAGGTCGTTCACGGCACCCAGACACCACATTCCATCTTTCAATCCTCGAGGTGCTAACATGAACTGCTTCAGTTTCGAGTCCAGTCTCCGTCTGCGCTTCTCGGCGTTGTCCTTGTTCATCGGCATGTTTCTAGTCGCCGGCGAATCGACAGCCAGCGCACAATTCGACGATCTGCTTCGTCGTATTCCCTCGGATGCAACCGCCATTATTGTGATGGACGTTAAGGGCATTCATCAAAGTCCGATCGCAGTGCGGCGTCATTGGGGGCAGAAGCACGAACAGGCCTACATGCAAAGCCCGTTGATTCTGCCGCCCGAAGCCGATCGGATTGTGTTGGCTGCCGACGTGGATGCTTCCAATGGATTTGAAACCGAATGGGAAATGGCGGTGATGAGCCTGACCGAACCCATTCAAATGCGAAGCGTTGCCCGCGCCGAAAGCGGTTATCTCGACAAACTCAACGGCCTGGAAGTCGCCTGGACACCCAGCAATGCGTACTTCGTCGGGTTTGAGGAAAAGACGCTGGGCGCGATGTTTCCGGCCGAGCGAAAAGACGTCTCCCGCTGGATTGGTTTTGCCCAACGCAACAGAGACGTGCTGATCTCCGATTACCTCGTGTCGGCAGCGAAAAAGGTGAATCAGAAAACGCAGATTGTGTTGGCCATCGACCTGAAGGACGTTATCGATCCACACGAACTTTCCGAAAAGCTGAGTACGTCAACTGTGCTGAAGGGGAATACCCGGAAGGCCGAACAACTTTTCCCCATCATTCTGGGAATTCAGGGCGCAACGTTGTCGGTCAATTTGGGAGTGACTGCCGAAGGCACACTGCGGGTCGATTTCGCATCCGATGCTGCACCCTTTGCCAATTTCGCACGGCCGATGTTGTTTCATGCTTTGAACAACGTAGGAGCCAATATCGGCGAGCTTGAAAAGTGGACGACGAAAATCGACGGGAACTCCATCACCGCGACGGGCAGGATGAGCGACACTCAACTGCGTCGCGTGTTCAGCCTGCTCGAAATTCCCTCGACAAAATTCAGTAGCCTCAAAGATGAAGACGTCGAAAGTCCGGGCAGTGCCGATCAGGTTGCCAAGAAATCGAAGACCTATTACTCCGCGGTCAACACACTCATTGAAGACCTGCGCAAGACGCTCGAAGATACGCGAGATAATCACGCGGTCTGGATGGAGCGGTATGCCCGCAAAGTCGATCGGCTGCCGTTGCTGCACGTCGATAAAGACCTGTTGGACTGGGGTGCGAACGTCGGCGAGACGTTTCGCGTGATGGCCCTTTCGACGCGATCGAGCGGAATCAAAACGGGCGTTCGCAAGTCGAGCGTTTATGGCAGATATCAACTCAATTATCACGACACCGGCGGAGTTGCCTATCGCGGTCGCTACGGTGCGGGATACGCCAGCAGCGGATACACCACCGCGCGAAAAACAAGCAGTGTGAAGGCACAAATTCGCACCGAAGAACGTGCGAAAGCCAAAGCGGTCCGCTACGAAAGTTGGAAGTCGATGGAAGACGCCACCGCCGCCATTCGCCGCAGGATGACAGAGCGGTACCAGGTTGAGTTTTGATTGTTCTTGATGAATAGAATAACGGACGCGCGGCATCCGCAGGGGAATGGCTTGAGTGTGCCGACGCGCCGGCGAGGTTCGTAGTGACCGCATTCATGCGGTTCGATTGCTTCTTGCCGCGCCGCCCCAACTAGCTCGCCACTATTTGCGGCGCTCACCGCTGGCCGGCACGATGGTGCCTTTGTTACCGGCGGACTGCTCGTAGACTTTGGCCAGTTCGATCAGCAGGGCTTCGAGCTGCCCCGTGTAGTCGGCCTGCGGAATCGTCTCTTTACGGTCGCGAAGCTGAATGACCGACAACTCCAACTCGTCGCGATGGCGGCGGAGTTCGGGCGGCAGTCGATGTTCCTCGGGGCTGCGCACCAGATGAAACTGGTGCGCGCGGTAGCCGTCGATGGCCGTATTGTCGGCCGATTTCTTGTTGGGGCGAATTCCGCGAAAAAAGTCGGCTCGCACCGCGCGACCATCGCCGTTGTCTTCCAGCAGCGAATGTTCCGTCGCCAGCCGTCCTTCGGTTTTGTAGAACTCCTCAACTTTCCGCGACGCCGACAGCCAGGCTTCCAGTAGCGACGTCTGCCCGTCCTTGTCGAGATCCGCCTTCGCGTCGGCAATGCTGGCTGAAAGATACTTGCCGAAGCGGGCGAAGTTCTGCTCCGATCCGCTCTTCGCTGCGGTTACGATGACGCGATTGGCCGCCGAGAGTTTGTTGACGAACGGACCGCTTGCGGAGCCGCAATTGACAACCGCGACCGGCCGCTTTAGCGGCTTCAGCCATTCGGCCAGATCGGTGGCCGACACGTCGGGTCCGCGCAGATTGAACCGGGCAGTGCGTCCGTCGAACGTGCCGTGTCCGATCAATACCAGCCAGAGTTCCTGGTCCGTCGTATCGGCCGCGCGTTCCAAAATGTTCTTCAACCGATCACGATCCAACGCTTGCGGTTTTGCAGCATTCTCATCCGTCCCAATCAGAACGAAATCCGCCCCGCCCTTGGTTGCCGCCGTCTTCCACTGTTCGGCCCAACCGGTGAATTCCTTCTCGTATTCCGGTGCACCAGTCGCCCCGACGACAACGACGACCGATTGTTTCGCGACGTCATCAGCGCGAACGGGAGGTGAAGTAAAAAGGAAAAAAGAAAAAGTAACAAATGAAAGGCAATGGACCGCGCGATTACGGGCGCTTTGCGAGAATCGGTTCGTGCGCGACGAAACGTCACTCTGACTTCTGAAGTGTTTTCTGATTTTCGTACCGCTCATGCGAGTCCCTTCCAGCGACGCAGTCCCCATTCACTTACGAAACATCCGATGGCCATCAGCATCACCCATGCCTGATGCCACAGCGGAAAAGTCCACGGCTCCTCAATCGGAACATGCCGCGTGGGCAAACTGCGGGCAAATCGGCTGAGATCATTGGCGGCGACGATCTCACCGCCGGTTTTCTCCGCTAACGTACTCATCAATTCCCGGTTGAGTTTCACCTGTTGAAATTCGTCGGCGGCGGGATTGCCGGCCCAGCCTGACTGAACCTTGCCAATCGGTTTTCCCTCATCGTCCGTTGTAACTGCCTCAACCAGCACCGGCCCCGGTTCGCGCGGAACGTATGCCGCCTGATAAACACCCGGCTCTTCGAGCGACGGTTCGGCATTGATGACGACCGGCTTACCCGAGGGGGAGGTGATTGTAAGTTTGACCGCCGCGCTGTCGAGCGGCTGGAAGTTCTTATCGAGAACATGGGTTCTGAGCGTCAGCGCGGTCGATGCTGCATCGGGATTTTCCGCAACCGCCAGTTCAACCCGGTGAGGAACGTCGGCCACCAACCACCGCAACATTTGCCGCCACGCTTTGGCCGCGTCGTCGGTCGTTTCATCGTCGCGTTGCAATTGCCACCGCCAGAGGTCACCGATTGTCAGCGCGGCACATCGCCCACGACCGTAGCGCTGCACCACCAGCGCGGGTAACTGTTTGCCGACATCGTCGGCCGCGTGCGCCAACACCGAGGCTCCCGGTTTGACGGCACCGACACGATTCGACGTGCGAAACTCCGGCATTGTTTCAAACCGCTGGAGTTCCTCGGCTTCATTTGCTCGCAGTCGGACCCACGGTTTCAACCAACCGTCGCGCGTCAGTGTCAATCGGTATCGGGCATCGGGCCGCGCTGAAGGAACGCGGTCGAGGTAAACCGGCAGCATGTCGCCGACGGGCGTGCGGGCGTAACCGCCGTTGCGATACGACTCCTGTCCGCCCAGCATCAGCAGTCCGCCGCCACGCTCCGAAACGAATCGTTCCAACAGTTCCATTTGATCCTGCGAGAAAAAGGCTGCCTCCAGATCGTCGATCACAATCGCATCGAAGTGGAAGAGGTCGCGCTCCGTTTTTGGGAAACCGTCACGCAGTTCGGCGGCGTCCTTCATGTTCAACCGAACCAGAACGGGCTGGTCGTATTGTTCGGTTTCGGCATCGATTTCTTTCTTGAATCCGCGAAAGAGCGAATTGTTCGACTCGCCGGTACGGCCGCGAAAGTCAAATTTGGCTTCGCGTTTCGCGATGCGGATGAGCGCCGCCAATGCGATTTGATCGTCCTTTTCGACAGCGCGGCTGAGAAACTTGTATTCCCAATTCGGCCGGCCCGAAACGTACAACACGCGATGCGCACCCGGTCCACGATCAATCTCGATCAATCGGGTATTGTTCGCCAGCGTCGCTTCTGATGATCCACCGGATGTCTCGAAGGCGTCGCGTTCATCGGCGGGGAAGGCCCGCACTCGGTAGAACGACACGCCGGTTGTGGGCCGCAACTTGAAACGGACCGACGCGACAGATTCGCCATCATTGTCGGTTGCCGAAATCGTCTGTTCTTGAACTGAATTGCCTTCGGCGTCGAGCAACTGAACGACGATGTCGCTGTCGTGATATCCGCTACGCTTGACGTCGGCCCGCACCGTCACCGGCGCGTCTTCAAATGCTGTTTGACTGATCGAGACATTGTTGACTGCAACGTCGCGCGGCGATTCTTTCGCTCCAAACAGAACGGGATAAATTGGCGGCAGGTCTTCGGTGTTGAAGTCGGCGAGGTTCGCGTCGAGATCGGTCGCTGCACCGTCGGTCATTAACAGCACGCCGGCCAACGGTCGGTTGTGAAATCGTTCGCGGATTGTCTGTAGCGCTGCGGCGAGCGACGTACCGGTTCCCTGAAAGTCGAGGGTAGTGAAGTCGGCGGTGCGACTCAGTTGATCGTCGATGAGATACTGCCGAACGTCGAAATCCTGCTCTAGCCGCACGCGCCAGTCGGCCTTGTTATTGTTGAGCAGCCGCTTCAAACTCTCGCCGCGCGTGGGTTGGTTGGCATCGTCGCGAATTGTGAGGCTTTGGCTGTTGTCCGCCAGCAGCAGGAAGATGTTTGCACCGGGTCGGGCGCGCGTTCCACTCCACAGCGGCTCCACCAGAAACACGATCAGCAACGCGAACCCGATCACCTTCAGTGCAATGGAGGCCAACTGTATTCGCCGATCAACCGACGCGTTGCGGTAGGCCTGCCACAACACGAACAGCGCGACGACGAACAGTCCGAGGGACGGCAGCAGCCAGTCGCGATTGCCGATTATGAGATGTGCCAACGTCATGCGGTGTGCCTTAGGATTGTGCTTTCTGAATCACTGCAGGATTGGTTCGCGTATCCCGGCAGCCGCGAAACGGCAAGCCAAAACACGTTTCTCCCCATCTCCTTATCTCCCCGTCTCCCCATCTCTCTTTTCCCCTTGTCCCAGTCGTTTGTAGTACTGCTCGACGAGGTCTGAGAAGCGGTCCTGGACCGGTTCGCGGTCGATGGGTACGAGGGCGTCGCTGGATTCGCGGCGGGCGATGTCTTCTGCCAGCCGTTGTTGCAATTCCACCAATGGCTGCAGAATGGTGTCGCGCACCAGATCCCAGTTCGGTTCTTTGGAATGTCGTTTGAATTCGACGCGCATACTGCGTGCCCGGTCGCGAACACGGGCAACATCGTCGCGGAGTTTCGGGTCTTCGACCATCTCCTCAACGTCGCGTAGTTTGTCCGACCATTTGCGGAAGTCGTCGCCGGTTAGCGGTTTCATCTCGCCACCATGATCGCCCGGCCCGCCCGACATGCCGCCTTGATTAAGGAACGACGACAACGGTCCCGGCTGGCTCTTGCTGCTCTTGCCTTGTCCTTCGCCGCGCAGCCCCGGTTTCTTGCCGCCGCCTGATTTTCCTGATCCCGACGACTGGCCAGCAGACGATTGACCGGCCGATGGCTGACCGTTTGGTGACTTACCGCCAGCTGATTGACCGGGCATTGGTGCCTTACCCGACGGTGATTTGCCCGGCGAGGAACCGGATTTGGATGGCTGTTTGCCGTTGTTCGCTGCGCCGGCATTGGGTTTCTTGGGATTGGCACCCGGTGGTTGGTTGGTTTGGTTTGGCTGTTGTGAACCTTTTGAGGGTTGCTGTCGCTCAGCGGTCTGCTTGGGTTTGCCGCCGGTTTGCTGCTGTTGCCGCGTGTCGGCTTGGGCGACTTCGTTCTTCAGTGCTTTGGTGATGTCTTCGAGTTCTTTCTTTGCGGTGCGGAGCGATTCCGTCTCACTGCCGAGCACCGATTCGGCCGCCTTTTCAATCCCCTTGCGAACACGTTCGATACCGCGGCTTGCCT
>Ga0233427_10003863_pt1 | contig 12807 bp, 13 predicted proteins | sample SI_118_April2016_5_FD_179885 | JGI IMG/M metagenome (GOLD analysis project Ga0233427, IMG submission 179885) | Seawater microbial communities from Saanich Inlet, British Columbia, Canada - SI_118_April2016_100_MG | ecosystem: Environmental > Aquatic > Marine > Inlet | place: Canada: British...
GAGTGGCAGGATTCGAACCTGCGACCCTCTGGTCCCAAACCAGATGCGCTACCAGGCTGCGCTACACTCCGATCCGAGTACTATTACAGCACATTTTAATTATTTAAAAGGATAAAGATATGCAAAATGAAGGTAATTTTATTAGAATCTGATATAAAAAATTATGATTATTGTTTGCATAAATTGTAATAAAAAATTTAATGTTGACTCAAATCTTATTCCATCAGATGGTCGTCAAATTCAATGCGGTTCATGTGGGTATAATTGGTATTATAAAAGTAAAGAAAACCCTTCAAAAACAATGGTTTCAGATAAAATTGTAAATCCACAAGAATTTAAAAAAAATGACAGTCAGAAATTTCCAATTAGTAAAAAAATATTAGAAAATAGCCCAGCAAAAGCAAACAAACAAGAGAATTACATAGGGTTAAATACTAACAATAAAAATCAAAGCAAAATCAATTTTTTTTCTTATTTATTAGTGTTAGTTATTTCTTTTGTCGCACTATTAATTCTACTAGACACTTTAAAATCTCCTTTAATTAATATATTTCCACAACTAGAAATTATTTTATTTAATTTTTTTGAAACGTTGAAAGATATAAAATTATTTATTATTGATTTAATTTAATTTTTTTATGATTAATTATTTATCAAAACCTTTTAAATGGTTCTTCAAACTAGAGGCTGCTAGTGGTCTTATATTGTTAATAGCAGCAATAATCGCTCTCATTGTAAGTAATAGTGAATTAAGTGACTTCTATTTCCACTCATTAGAAAAATATTTATTTATTGGAATAAATGAATTTGGTTTGAAACTTTCTGTACACCATTGGATAAATGACGCTCTAATGGCTATATTTTTCTTTTTTGTCACTTTAGAAATTAAAAGAGAATTTATTCAAGGAGAGCTTTCTAATATCAAACAAGCTCTCTTACCAATTATTGCTGCTGTAGGTGGAATGTTGGTCCCAGCTCTTTTTTATGTTTTTATTAACTGGGGTAATGCTGAAACGATAAATGGCTGGGCAATACCTTCAGCAACAGATATTGCTTTTTCCTTAGGAATTTTATCACTATTAGGTTCAAGAGTCCCAATGTCTTTAAAAGTTTTTTTAACAGCATTAGCAATTATAGATGATTTAGGAGCAATTTTGATTATTGCTTTTTTTTATTCTGGTGAATTAAGTATTCCATATTTAAGTCTTATTTTATTAAGTTACATTTTACTTTTGATTTTAAATAAATTTTCAATAAAAATATTTATACCTTATTTGATTGTTGGTTTATTTATGTGGTACTTTACATATAAATCAGGTATTCACGCGACAATAGCAGGAGTTTTGCTGGCATCAGTAATTCCACATAGGATTAAAAATAAAGATTTTTCTTTGCTTGTGAAAGTAGAACATGCAATTTCACCATATGTAGCCTTCATGATAATGCCATTATTTGCTTTTGCAAATGCTGGTGTAAATTTGGATGGATTATCATTATCTAGTTTAATGGCCCCTGTTCCACTTGGAATTTTATGTGGCCTCTTTTTTGGTAAACAAATTGGTGTATTGTTGTTTTCATATTTATCAATTAAATTTAAATTTGCTGAAGCTCCAAATAATTCAAATTGGTTAAGTTTATATGGAGTTTCAATATTAACAGGTATTGGTTTTACTATGAGTTTATTTGTTGGAAACTTAGCTTTTGTAGAAAACACACAATACATTGATGGTGTTAAAATAGGAGTTTTATCAGGGTCTTTTTTATCAACTGTATTTGGTTATATTTTGTTATTAGTTTCTGCTAAAAAATAAAAGATGAAACAAAAGGTATTTATTTATATAGCAATCATTATGTTTTCATTTTTAAATAAAAGTATCTCAGATAGTTCAAAAACATTATTTGATTTTAAAATTAAATCTATAAGTGGAGACGTAATAAGCCTCTCTAAATTTAAAGGACAAACATTGATGTTGGTTAATGTAGCAAGTAACTGTGGTTTTACAAAACAATATGACGATTTACAAAAATTGTACGACAATTATAAAGACAAAGGTTTGATTGTAGTTGGCATCCCATCAAATCAATTTGGTGGTCAAGAACCTGGTAAAAACTCTGAAATTAAAGATTTTTGTGAAACAAATTTCAATATTACCTTCCCAATGACGAGCAAATATGATGTTAAAGGTGATAGTGCTCATCCAATATATTTATGGGCAAAAGAAACATATGGAAAATCCACAGTACCAAAATGGAATTTTCATAAAATTTTAATTAATAAAGATGGTAAAGTCGAAGATACATATGCTTCTTTTACAAACCCAATGTCTAAAAAAATTTTAAAAAAATTAGAACAAATTTTATAAAATTAAAGTTAAGCCATCGTATGCGGGGCTGACATTGCTTGGTAATAATTTTTTTATTTTATTGTAATCAATATCTGTATGAAGGTTTGTTAATATTGCTTTCTTAGGTGAAAAAATCTTTATCATTGCTAAAGATTTTTCTAAGTTGAAATGAGAAGGATGGTTTCTGTACCACAAACAATCAATTATTAAGTATTTAAGTTTCTTGAAATATTTAAAATCTTTTTTATATATTTCACTCACATCACTAATGTATGCTAATTTTTTATCAATAATATAACATATTGAGTTAACGTTACCATGCTTAACTTTAATTGGAGTAATTTTAATATTTTTCTTTGAATTTTTTAAAAAAAGTTTTTTTTTGATACTGTTTAATTTTAATGTAGCTGGATATTCTTTGCTATAACTATCAAAACAATATGAAAAACTTTTCTTTAAATATTTTGAAGTTATTGGATCAGCAAAAACATTTATTGGTTTCTTGTTTTGGATATAAAATGATCTTAAGTCATTTATGCCATGTGTTTGATCTCCATGCATATGGGAATAAAAAACTTTATCAATTTTCTTAATTTTTTGACGTAATATTTGTTGACGTAAATCGGGTGAAGTATCTATTAAAACATTTTCTTTGTCAGTTTTGATTAAAGCAGAACATCTAGTTCTGTAATTTTTTATGTTATTTGGATTACAATTTCCAAAAAAACCATCAGGACGAGGTACACCCATTGAACTTCCACAACCTAAGATAATAAATTTCATAAGGATTAATTAAAAAAAAGTTTATTGAAATTATCTGTTGTAGATTTAATAAGTTCAGTTTTAGATATATTCTTAATTTCAGCCAATTTTTTTGCAGTAAAATCAATGAATGATGGTTCATTTTTTTTACCTCTATTAGGAACAGGGGCCAGAAAAGGACTATCAGTTTCTATTAAAATTTTATCTAAAGGCAAAAATTTAAAAGTTTTTTGTAAATCAATTGAATTTTTAAAAGTGATAATCCCACTAGCAGAAAAAAAAGAGTTTAATGTTAAAAGTTTTTCAGCAAACTTTTTTGTTCCTGTGAAACAATGCATTAAAATTTTTAAATTTTTATCTTTATAGGTATTTAAAATATCGAAAGTTTCATCTTCAGCATTTCTAGAGTGAACAATTAAAGGGGTTTTTGTTTCAATAGAAGCTTTAATATGTTGCTTGAAACTTAAAATTTGCTTATCTTTTTCACTATTATTATAAAAAAAATCCAAACCTGTTTCACCAATACCAATAATTCTTGGATTTTTTTTTAATTTTTCAACAATATATTCAGATGTTATTTGATAATCTTCACTATCATGAGGATGTATTCCTATTGTGCCATAAATCATTTCATCAATTCTTATGATTTCACTAATTTTTTTAAAACTTTCAAGTGTTGTTGAAATTGTCAAAATTTTTTGAATACCCACTTCTTTTGATCGTTTAATTATATTAGATAAATCACTTAATAAAGATTCGTGATCTAAGTGGCAGTGAGAGTCAATCATTGTTTTTTTCAATCTTTTTAAAAAGTATATCAATTTTATTAATTTTATTTCCTTTAGTTAAAATTTCGTTTTGTTGTATGGAAGAAATTTTTATATCTTTTTCTTTTAAATTAAATATTTTCAAAGCTTTTAATGAAGACTCCGGAATAATTGGATATAGTAAAAAACTAATTTTCCTAACTATTTCAAGTGTTGTATAAACAATAGTATTTAATCTTTTAATATCATCTTTCTTTTTCCAAGGCTCTTGATCATTAAAATACTTATTAGCTTCAAATAATGAATTAACAATATAATCAATATAGAAATTAATATCCTGATTATCGATTTTAGATCTTATAGTATCAATATTATCTTTATATTTTTCTAAAATTTCTAAATCTTCTTTTTTAAACTCAATTTTTTCTGGTATTTGACTATTGCAATTTTTTATGGCGAAGGCTGTAACACGTTGGCATAAATTACCAAAATTATTTGCTAAATCACTATTAATACAATCTTCTAATCTTTCTTGCGATATATTTCCATCATTGCCAAATGATACTTCTTTAATTAAATAATATCTTAATGGATCTAGGCCATATTCATTTATTATCTGGATTGGATCTAGAATATTCCCTTTTGATTTAGACATTTTTTCATTATCTGAAAGGATCCATCCATGACCATAAATTTTAGAAGGCAATTGTATTTTAGCGGCAAGTAGAAATGCTGGCCAATATACAGCATGAAATCTCAGAATATCTTTTCCTATTAAATGAATTGATGCAGGCCAAAATTTTGTAAATAATTTGTCATTTAAATTTGGGTAATTTAATGCACTGATATAATTGGTTAGTGCATCTAGCCAAACATATATTACATGTTCTTTATTGTTTGGAACTTCTATACCCCAAGAAAAACTTTTTCTACTTACGGATAAATCTTTCAATCCACTTTTAACAAAACTTATGACTTCATTTTTTCTAGATTCTGGGGATATAAAATCAGGATGAGATGCATAATAGTCTAGTAGAGGTTTTTCCCATTTAGATAAACGAAAAAAATAGGACTCCTCTTCGATCCATTCAACTGACGACTTTGAAGATACAGATCTTTTTTTGCCATCTATATCTTCTATTTCATCTTCAGCATAAAAAGCTTCATCTGAAACTGAGTACCAACCAGAATATTTAGATAAATAAATATCATCATTTTTTTCAAGTTCATTCCATAGGTATTGAACACTTTTTTTATGTCTGGCTTCAGTTGTTCTAATAAAATCTGTGTTTGTTAAATTAAGCGTTTTAGAAAGATCACGAAAAGTTTTACTAATTTGGTTGCAAAAATCCAAAGGTGCTATCTTTTGTTTTTCTGCAGATCGTTGAATTTTTAATCCATGCTCATCAGTACCTGTTAAGAAATGAACTTCATAACCGTCTATTTTCTTAAATCTTGCAAAAAAATCAGCAATAATAGATGAGTATGCATGACCCATATGTGGTTTAGCAGAAGGATAATAAATTGGTGTAGTAATATAATATTTTTTATTCATTTAATATTTTGTCTTCAAATTCCATAAATAGAGATTCATCATCTAGATTAAAAATTTTTGTATTATTAATTTTATTTAAGAAATAACTATACATATAAATAAAATCAATATTTTTGATTGATACATTATTTCTAAAATAAAGCTCTATTAATGAATATATTAAATCTTTAATTGATGCATCTTTCTTATATTTCTTATCTAATATAATTTTTGAAATTAAATTTCCAAGTTTTAATTTTTTTAAATCTATATCATGAATTTTAGCAAAATTAATTATTTTTAATAACTGACCAGGTGAACTATAATGTGTAATAATGTCTTTGTTTAAAAAATTATTTATATTTTCATTTAACAATCTATTAGTAACACTTATTGACTGGTCATAAGTAAGAGAAATTTTAAAATTTAAACATCTAGATTTTAAGGTTGGTAAAACTTTTTTGTTATTATTAATTAAAATAAAATTAATATTGTCATTGGGTTCTTCAAGGATTTTTAATAATGCATTGACAGAATTAATATTTAAAAGATCAATATTATCAATTAATATAAATCTAGGTTTTGAGTTAAAAGATGATTTGTTAAGTATTGAAATTAAATTTCTAATTTGATCTATGTCTATATTTTTTCTCTCATCTTTAACATCAATTAAGATTAAATTAGGATTAGATCTATTTTGGATTAATCTAAAAGATTTGTTTGAAGTATTAATCTCTATATCTTTTAAGCTATATGAATGTTCTTCATCAGAAGATAAAACATAATTAATAAAATGATATGCTAAAGTGCATTTTCCAATACCTTTTTCACCTGATAAAAGAATTTTATTAGGTAAATTATCTCTTAAATATAATTTAGTAAATTGTACTAGATGATTTTCATGTTCAAATAAACAAGTTTGATTTGATGGTGTTAGAGTCATTTGATCAATGTATCAATTTTACTTATAATTAGTTTTTCATTTTTTCTTATGTCTAAATTAGAATCAATCAATTTATATTTACTCTTGTTTTTACTGGACAATTTAATAAAACCTTTTTGGACTTTGTTGTAAAAATTTATATCAAATTTATCATACCTATTTAACGATTTTCTTTTATTTAGTCTTAAGTATAAATTTTTTTTGTTAACAAGATTTAGAAAAGTAAAGTCTACTTTTATATCATTAAGTAAAAATTTATTTAAAATCTTTATTAATTTAATATCAACATTCATGCCATAATGCTGATATGCAAGAGTTGAGTCTGTAAATCTATCTATAAGAATAATTTTTTTTTTATAAAACTTTTTTATTGTATCAATATTCTCACTTCTTGCAGCCATATAGAGTAATAAATCTGTATTTTTATTAAAATCAGATTTGATGTTAAGAATTAATTTTCTAATTTTTTCTGAATTTAAATTTCCACCAGGTTCTCTTATTTTTATAAAACTTATTTTTTTTCTTTTGAGATATTTAGATATAACAGAAATGTGATGACTTTTACCACTTCCTTCAATTCCTTCAAAAACAATAATTGGTTTTTTAAACATCACCCCAAATAAGATAATTTATAGATCTTATTAATCTAGATATAAAATTTACCTTTTTAACTTCTCTTGATGATAACAGGTCATATTCACCTACTATCTCTTGATCGTATACAACTTTTAGAGTTGCAATTTTTTGATCTTTGCTAATAGGAGCTTCAATTGGACCAAAATAATTAATAGAAACTTTTAATAATTTTTTCTTTGCTTTTTTAATTGTTTTGTAAATGTCTTTATTTGTATAAACTTCAATAAAATCCTCTTTACCAAGCCAAACATTTATTTTTTGAATCGGTTCATTAGCTCTAGCAATTTGTACCAGATCATAATTAGTTAAACCATAAGTAAGTAATTTGGTGCTTTCTCTTGATCGGTCATTTTTAGAATTAAATCCACTACCTACAGCTATAAGTCTTCTACCATTTCTATTTATAGAGGAAGCAAGGGAGTATTTTTCATAGGATAAAAAACCTGTTTTAATACCATCGGCTCCTATATTTTTATAAAGTAGCGGATTTCTATTTCCTTGAGTTATTGGTTCTCCACCAGTTCTATCCCAAGTAAATTTTGTTTCTTTAAAAAGTTTATAGAAATTTGGATAATTTCGAATTAAATAATTTGACATTATCATTATATCTCTAACTGTAGATAAATTGTCAGGATTATTTATGCCTGATGAATTAGCAAAATTTGTATCTTCCATTCCAATTTCACGTGCTTTTTCAGTCATTAAAATAGCAAATTCTTCTTCAGTACCTGCAATACCTTCTGCCAAGGCAACACAAGCATCGTTACCCGATGATATAATTATACCATTTAAAAGATTTTCTAATGAAATTTCATCTCCAACCATAATAAACATAGATGAGTATCCCGCTTCAGATAGTCTCCATGCATTTTCTGAGACAATAAATTTATCATTCAAGTTTAGATCTCCTTTCTTTATTAGATCGAAGGCAATTATAGTAGTCATTATTTTTGTCATAGAAGCAGGAAAAATTATTCTGTCTGCATCTTTTTCAAATAAAATCTCACCTGAATAATAATCTTGAAGAATTGCTGATTTTACTTTTATATCAAAGTTTGCAAAAGCTATCTTAATAAAGCAGAAGCTTAATAAAATATAAACAAATAATCTCTTATACATTTTTTAATATTTCTAAATTTTCAAAATTTAATGATTTAATTTCATTAAAAGATGATTCAAGTTTTTTTATATCATTAAACGGACCTAATAATACCCTATATTTAGTATTTGATAATTTTTTTATTATTGGGTTATTCAAGTTGGTTTCATTTTGAATTCTGTTCACCATATTGCGTGCAGAATCTTTATAATAAAAATCAGCGATTTTTATTGAGTAAGAAAAAATTGATTTCTCAATTAATATTTTTTTATTTGTAACAACACCAAGATTATCAATTGTAATACCATCTACTGGAGCCTTTTGAGCAACATTTTTTTCTTCATCAAAAGTCTTTGCTTTTTTTGCAATAAAAGTCGAATTTTGTGAAATCAATACTAACCTTATATATGGTTCATTTAAATCAAGCGTCAATTCTTCAGCTATTCTCAGAGTTATTACAGAATTATAAAATTCAGAAAAATTAGCATTATTTGAAAAAACCTCTGCAATAATCGATTTATTATTTACTGGATTTGTAATTTTTACAAAAGAATTCATCTTTAAATTTTTATGAAAAATTAGCAAAGATCTGTTATCAATTTTTTTGGAAATTTTATTATTTTGTTTTAAATTATCATTATAAACTAGAGCAAATCCTGAATTTGTATATTTATCGGATGTATTTGAATTTATTAATTTGTTTTTTTGTATATGCTGATTACATCCAGCAAGGAAAATAAAAATTATAGATAATGTAATCTTATAGTTCATTTTTAAATTTATCTTTTAATGTGCAAACAGCTAAAGAAAATCTGAGAGACCTATTCCATTTTAAAATTATTTCATAATTATCAAAAACTATATAAGCAGGGTTTAAATTTTCAGCATTTGGTACAATATCTTTGTCCGGAGTAATGATTGATGTAATTAAATTATCATAATTTTTGTCTATTTCTAAATCATCGACAATATATCTTCTAAAATATTTCAATTTTTTTTTGTTATGAAGTTTTTTTGCAGAAATATTTAAATATTTGCTGGGTATTTCACTTGATAAATCTATCTTATAAAAACATGGTTGATTATCTTTCCAGCCAATTTTTTTAAGATAATTTGCTGCTGAAGCATATGCGTCATTATTATTTTTAAGATCGATATAATCATTTTTGTCATAATCTATTGCATAATTTTCCATTGTAGATGGCATAAATTGAAAAAAACCAAAAGCCCCTGCCCAAGAACCATAAAGTGTTTTATAATCTATTTTTTTTGTTTCAATAAGCTTTAATAGAATTAGTAATTCATTTGAAAAAAATTCAGATCGTCTTTCATCAAAACTAAGAGTGGCCAATGATGACAATATATCCATTTTACCAACATAAGTACCAAAATTAGTTTCAATTCCCATTAATGACAGTAATAATTCTTTTTCAATATTGTATTTTTTTTCTATTGTATTTATTAAATCCAAATTTTTTTTATAAAATTCTAATCCTTTCAAAACTTTCTTGGAAGAGGTCCTTTTGGAAATATAAGTTTTAGTATCTTCATAAAATTCAGGTTGATATCTGTCGTACTTAATAACATTTGGTAAAAACTTAATATTTGCAAGAACAGTATCAAAAGTTTCTTCTGAAATATCGTTTTGTAAAGCAACTTTTTTAAAAGTTTTTTTCCATTCTAAAAATTTAACATTATTATCAGCAACAGCTACTTTAAAACTAAAAATTACAATTATTAAAACAAATCTAATTAGTTTCATATAAATCATTTAAATATATAATTACAGCAATCCAGATAAAAATAAAACTAACTAATTTTATAATTGAAAAAGGTTCGTCATAATAAAAAAAACCTAATAAAAACTGTAAAGTAGGTGTTATGTAAAAAATCATTCCTGTTGCACCTAATCCACATAGTTCAACTCCTCTTACATATGAAAATAATGGAATAACCGTCATTGGCCCAGCAAGAAAAATTAAAAGCATCATTGGTGGGTTTGATAATTGAAAATCGTTATTCCCATTGATAACTATCAGATAAAAAGTAATCAAAGCGAATGGTAAGATGTATAAACTTTCAATTAACAATCCTATATCTGTATCTACATTAATTTTTTTTCTTAATAAATTATAAAAACCCCAACTAATAGCAACTATCAACCCAACCCAAGGCAAAGATTTAAAACTTACTAATATTAAATATAAGATTGAAATAACAACTAGAATTATTGAAAAAATTCTTTTTTTATTAAGTTGTTCTTTAAAAAATATATTACCAAGTAAAACACTTAATATTGGCATTATAAAATAACCAAAACTTGCATCAATTATTCTATTAGTTGCTATTGCATAAATCCATACTGCCCAATTAATAAAAATTAGAAAACCAGAAAAAAATAGATAAATTAAATATTTTTTAATTTTAATAGTCTCACAAAAAATATTCCATTTTGAAAAAAGAGAAGTTGTAATGACCAAAGTAAGAGTGGTCCACAAACAACGATGCACTACAAGTTCAACATGTCCTATATAAGTAATATATTTGAAATATATAACACCAAAAAAACCCCACCAAAAAGATCCGAAACCAGCTAACAGCAACCCTTTATTAAATTCTTTATTCATATCAAGTAAGGTTTTAAATCTTAAATAGGTTTTATTAGACTATTTTATGGTTGAATTAAATAATTATAATAATAAAACCTTTTCAACGGAGAGATGGCAGAGTGGTTGAATGCACCGGTCTTGAAAACCGGCAAAGGGGCAACTCTTTCCTGAGTTCGAATCTCAGTCTCTCCGCCATTATTCTTGGCCACTAAATTTAAAATTTTTAAACATAAGATTAATTTTATTATCATTAAATTTAAAATCTGTTTCCAATCCATTAAAAAAATTATAAAGATTAGTATCATCAATATCTAACAACTTTTCTAAATCAGTAAGATCTTCATTGTTTAATTCATCAATATATTTTTTTGTAAAGGCTCCTAATAGTTTGTCCATTTCTTTAGTGCCACGGTAATTTGATCGATAAATAATTTTTTTTTTTAATTGTTCTATATTGAGTATCATTATTAGAATATATATTAGTTGTTTATGGATAATAAAAGTAATTATAAATATTTGTTGTCAGACTTAACGTCACTAAAAGGTGTTGGTGTTAAAACAACAAATTTATTAAAAAAAAAAAATATTAATAATATCTTTGATTTATTATGGAAATTACCCAAATCATATACTGACAGAAGTCAATCATCAAAAATTAAAGATTTAAAAATTGGAGAAAATCAAACTATTGCTATAACGCCTAAAAAATATTCATTTCCTAGGATTAGAAATTTGCCAAATAGAGTTTTATGTTCAGATGAAACTGGCGAAATTGACTGTATTTTTTTTAACAGTTATGAAGGATATGTTCGAAAGATTTTACCCCTAGGAAAAGAAATAACCATAAGTGGTAAGATTGGATATTTTAGAAACAAGTATCAACTTACTAATCCTAAATATATTTCCGAAGACTCGTCTTTAATAAAACAAAAACATAATACATATTCTTTAACCGAAGGAATTTCAGAAAAACTATATAACAGAATTATAAACCAAATAATTAATAAACTGCCAATATTAAATGAATGGCACTCAAACGAAATACTTAAAAAATTTGATAATATTAATTGGAATGACTCCATCAAAAAATTACATAACCCTGAAAATATTGGAAAATATAAAAAAAATTTTTATCAACGACTTGCATATGATGAAATATTTTCAACATTCTTAGTAAACTCTGAGATAAGGAAAAAAATTAAAAAAATTAAAAAAAAAAATAAGATTTTTTATGAAAAAAATCAAAATCTAATAATAAACAAATTGAATTTTTCACTTACCAAGGATCAAAAAAAAACATTAGATGAAATAAACAAAGATTTATGTTCGTCAAAAAAAATGTTTAGATTATTACAGGGTGATGTTGGTAGTGGAAAAACTATAGTCGCATTGTTGACGGCATTTAACACTATAAAATCTGGATTTCAAGTAGCTGTAATGGCTCCAACAGAAATTTTAGCAAGACAACATTACAATCTTGCTAAAGAAATATTTCCAAGAAAACTAAAAATTCAATTAATTTCAGGTAAATCAGATTACAGATCTAAAAAAGAAATTTTGAATAAATTAACAACACATAAAATTGATATAATTTTTGGAACACATGCAATTTTTCAAAAAAAAGTAATTTATAAAAATCTTGGTTTAATTATTATTGATGAACAACACAAATTTGGAGTTAATCAAAGAAAAAGATTATCTGATAAAGGTGGTAATAACTGTGATGTCTTATTAATGACCGCTACTCCAATTCCTAGAACCTTAACTATGACTATGTATGGAGATATGGATCTTTCGATTATTGCTGAAAAACCAAAGCAAAGAAAACCTATTAAAACTTATAGTAAATTAGAAAGTAAAATTGAAGATATAATTATGTTTGTTAAGAAAGAAATTAAAGCTGGGAATCAAATTTTTTGGGTTTGTCCACTTATTGAAGAATCTAAAAAATTAGACCACTCATCAGCAGTTAAGAAATTTGAATATCTTAAAAAACTTTTCCCCAATCAGGTTTCTTTACTACATGGCAAAACAGACGTTGAAGAAAAAGAAAAAATATTAAATAAATTTTTAAATAATGAGTTTAAAATTCTAGTTTCTACAACTATTATT
>Ga0233427_10003865_pt1 | contig 12800 bp, 17 predicted proteins | sample SI_118_April2016_5_FD_179885 | JGI IMG/M metagenome (GOLD analysis project Ga0233427, IMG submission 179885) | Seawater microbial communities from Saanich Inlet, British Columbia, Canada - SI_118_April2016_100_MG | ecosystem: Environmental > Aquatic > Marine > Inlet | place: Canada: British...
TTTTTGGATCAAGATTCATGACACCAAGACAATTAGGTCCAATGATTTGGATTTTGTATTTTTTAGCTATATCTTTAATTTCTTGTTCACGTTTTGCACCTTCTTCATCAACTTCTTTGAAACCTGCTGTAATGATAATAACACCTTTGACTTTTTTCTTGCCACATTCTTCTAAGACAGATGCTACCAATGTATTTTTGATAACAATAACTGCAAGATCAATTGATTTTGGAACGTCTAGAACGCTTTTGTATGCCTTTTTGTAAAAGACAGTATCTCGTGATGGACTAATTGGATAAACTATTCCTTTGAAACCATTCATAATATTAGATGTAATGGTAGCTCCAACACTTCCTCTTTTGTCAGATGCACCAATTACTGCAATTGATTTTGGAGATAAAATCACAGATTCTGCCATGTTATGTTAAATCTGAGATTTTGTATAATAAAGTTATTCTTGGAAATTTCTGATCTATGATGTTTAGCTTCCCAGCATTTTTCCGGCTAAATTCTCTTTTCTAGGGATCCACACTATTGATAAATTAGAAAATTTTCCAATAATATTCCAAGATTCCCGTGCCAGATTTCTGAGTTGTTCATTATTTATTGCAAATTCATGGTTTAGTTGATTTACAGTATTTTTAGAATCACTGTAAATTGTAATATATTCATCTGAGTCAACATAATTGTTTAATGCAGAAATTATTGCCAAATATTCAGCCTGATTGTTTGTCAAGTCTGTTTTTTTTTCATAAAATGATTCACCAGTTTCTTTTACAAAATAACCATATCCACTGTTACTACCTCCAGAACCATCAACGTAAATGCTAATTCCCATCTTTATACAACCTTGTTATCTTCACAATTAGATTTAGCACCATCATGTAAATAATTGTAGATATTCCTTGTGATACAATTGATGCCAAGTATGGATCATAGTTTATCGTCAGAAAATAATATTGCAATACCCATCTAGCAACTGTATAAACAACCTCTGCAATCCCAAGTGACGTAATTAATTTTTTTAGATCTTGTTTTAGTTTTATAGTGTCGGTTTTACCAGATTTTAATTTGTATTTTTTTCTGTTATCTAGATAAAACAAGCTGCTAAAAACTGAAAAATAAATTATGTAATCTGCAATAGTAGTATAAGTGGTGTTTAGATAATCTGCCTGATCAGATAAAATTTGTGCAATTATTGCAGAAATAATAATTGATGCTGCAAACGCTATGAGGATATTTTTATTGAGTTTAAGATATTCTTGTAACATCTATTTTGATTATTTTTTGTTACAATTAAACTCAGTCTAAAGTGATCTTTAGGAATGTTATCAAGCCCACAAGTTCTGCAATTCCTACACCCATCATGTATGGAAATATTTCATGAGAGAAAATTTGTTCCATTGAAAAATATGCTAGTGCACCAATTACATTATGTAAAAATAGCATTCCAGCAACTACAATCATACCCAATGGAAGCTGTGCTTTAGTAGTTCCATACATTTTACCAAATATTACAATTAAAATTCCAAGAATACCCATATTTGCAATGGATACAACAGATAAGATTAGAGAAGTGGACTCCATTTAGAAAAAAAGACCTCTTGAGTGTTTATTTACTTTTATCCAGTTTTCCTTCAATTTCTTCAAATGTCTCCATATTAACTTCTAAAAATGTAGATGGAAAGTATGCAATACCATATTTTTCACCAATTTTGGTAATTAAATTATTTTTTTCAAGCACCTTAATGTGATGCTGAATAGCCTTATAATCAAGACCCAATTCTTTTGCTAATTGATTGATATTTAATGGATTTTCTTTTATTTTTGAGATAATTTTTAGTCGGTTTAATCCTCCTCGTGAACCAGTAAAAACAAACCAAAGTAATCTTTTTGCACTAGGATCGTTTTCCATGAGAAGTAAAAATTATTCTAATTTATCACTAAAAGGTATTTTGGGAATTGAGTCAAAATAGAAACTATAAAAAACATAATTAACAAATTTCTTTGAAATAAAACATGTCACTAAATTATGATGCACCGTTATACAGACCTCCTTCAGAAGCAAGATCATTAATTTTTCAAGTAACATTAGGTTGTTCCTTTAACGAATGTTCTTTTTGTGATATGTATAGATCAAAAGAATACTCAGAAAGATCATGGGATGAAATAAAATCAGAAATTGATATGATGTCAAATTATTTACCTGACACTAGAAGAGTGTTCCTTGCAGATGGAGATGCACTTAACCTTGATGCAGAATTTATGATAAAAATTGTAAAATACATTAAAGAAAAATTTGAAAACTTGGAAAGGATTTCATGCTATGCAATGCCTATGAACATTTTGAAAAAAACTCCTGAAGAATTAAAGAAGATGAATGAATCTGGTCTTGATATGTTTTATTTAGGAATTGAAAGTGGATCAGACGTTGTACTAAAAAAAGTAACTAAAGGTGCAGTTGCAAAAACAATAATTAAATCAGTAAACAAGGCAAAAGAAGCGGGTTACATGATGTCATGTATGATAATTTTAGGATTGGGAGGAAAAAAATATTCTAAAGAACATATCAAAGGAACTGCTGAAGTAATCAGTGCATGTTCACCGCAATATGTGGGAGCACTAACATTATATCTAGAAAATGGGATAAAACAAGAATTTCTTGATAAATTTGAAGATGAATTTATTCGAATCAATGATGATGAATCATTAGAAGAATTGTATAATTTGATCAATCAAATAGAATCTAAAAATGAAATAATATTTAGAGCTAATCATGGTTCAAATGCATATACAATCAAGGGAACATTTCCACAAGATAAACAAGATATGTTAGATAAAATAAGTTGGATGAAACAACATCCTGAAATTATGAGACCACAAGGATTACGTGGATTTTAAAGTAGATTTTCTTGGTACAGGTATACAACTTTGAAGATTTTAACTGAATAATTACCATCAAAGATTTTTTTTGTATTTTCATTCTCAGAGTTTAGCACTCTGAATTTATATTCATAATCACCATTTTTCTCTACATTTGTTTGGGCAAAATGAACAGCATGATTATCTTTGAAAATTTGAATAATTACAGGATATCCTTCAACATGATTTGTAATTTTTCCTTCAACAAATCCCCAAGGTAATGAATTTTCTTCAGGAGTATGGAAAAATATTGTTGATTTTTCCAATCCAATTAAACCATTTAATGGAATAATTTCAGTTTGTGTTTCATGTGTATGTCCATCAATTGTTATCTGACCAGAATGAGGATGAGCAAATGCAGAATTCGTAGATAGAGACAAAATAATAGTTAAAATAAAAATGCTAGAAAAGAGAGTAATCTTAATCATATTGAAATCAGTTTGAAAGGAGTTTAAGAATTTTTCAGATTAAAGATTATCAATGATTATTTTTAGATTTGCAGGTAATTCTGGTAGTTCAGTATGACTTTCATTATTTTGAAGATTTTCAGGCCCTATTCTTCTAACTCGTTGAGTTCCAATTAAAGTATCAATATTTCTTTGAATATCTTTTTCAGGTAAAATTGGCTTTAATTTTTCTAAGACAATTCCTTCATTTTCATATTTTTTGATTCCATATTGAACAAGAATGGTTTTCTCATCAAAAGTGAATTCAGTCATATTTACATCAAGAGTTTTTAATTAATAATCTTTGATTAATGAAATATAGTTAAAATATGATGAATTACAAATTACTCTAATTGGTAAGCAAATTACAACTAATTCAAAATGTATTAAGCATGAAAAGATATGCAACAATTGCAATAATTAGTGGGACCGGATTAGGAATAATATATTATTTTTTGACAATGTCAATGTTACCTTCTCATTTGGATACTACAATGAAGTTAATGCCTTCTTACATAATTACCTCAGTTGGATTAACAATAGTAATTTCAGCTTTAGCTGGAATCAATTTTGCATTGATGGCATTTAAGATGAAGAAAATGAAGATGATGAATTCTGTTAAGTCAAATTCTTCAGCAGTTTTAGGAGGAGCCTTTGCTGCATTCACCCCTGGATGTCCTGCATGTACTGCACCTCTAGCAGTAATTTTGGGAGCCGTTGGAGGATTATCATTATTTCCAATGCAAGGATTAGAGTTAAAGTTCGTATCAGTAGGAGTTTTAATTTTCTCCATCTATTGGATTGTAAGAGGATTACAAAGTAAAAGCTGTTGTAAGATAGGATAAATTACAAATAATAATATTTTTAATTTTGATAATAAAGTTGTATAACCTTTTCAACAACTAAATTTGTATTAGCATCTTTTTCAGCACTTACAAGAAGTAAATGTTCATCTCCTAGATAAAATGAAAATCGTTTAACTTTATCATATTCACCCAAAGTGTATTTTGTTTTGCCAAGCCATTTTGACATATCTTTACGTGCTTTCCAATCAAGAATTGAAAGATTTACCAATTCTTTTTCAGCATGATCTGAAAGTAGATTTTCTATCCCTTCTCGCATACCACCTGCTACACAAACTGCCCATTCATCATAAACTGTAGCAAATCTAATCTTAGGATCTGCATCTAAAATTTGAGAGCAAAATTTTTCATAATCCAATGATCGTTATTTTAACTTGAATTATTAGAGTTTTATGATATTAAAAAAAGTGAAACAGGCATATTTCTATGGTTTTTTTAAGTGTCAATATTTTTTTGAGATAATAAAAATATTATCCAATTTTTAAAATACTAAAATCTAATCAATTAAATTACAAATAATATTCAAATTAATTATTCTCATGGATACGTTTGAAGCAATCAATACAAGACGAGCAATTAAAAAATTTGATAGTACACACAAAATGACTTCTGAACAAGTTAAATCATTAATGGAGTTGGTAATCCTATCTCCTACCAGTTATAATCAACAAAATTGGAGATTCATTACAATTACAGATCAAGCAATAAAAGAACAGATTAGTAAAGCTGCCAGAGGTCAAGCGCAACCATCTGATGGTTCATTGGTTATTGTTTTATGTGGAAATCTGAATGCATGGAATCAAGATTCACTACGGTATTGGAAAAATTCTACTGTTGATAAACAAGAACATGTTAAAAATGCATTAATTACAAAATATGCTGATAATCCTCAAAATCAGAGAGATGAAGCGATTCGTTCGTGTGGATTTGCAGGCCAAACAATAATGTTGGCAGCAAAACAAATGGGTCTTGACTCTTGTCCAATGGTTGGTTTTGAATATGATGAATTAGCAAAAATCATCAATCTACCTGAAGATCATTTGATTGTTTTAATGATAGTAGTAGGAAAGGCAGCCGAATCTGCAGGTCCACGTGGTGGCCAACTGTCTTTAGATGAAGTAGTTTTTGAAAATAAATTTAAATAAATAAAAAAGGAAATAGAGAGCTAGATTGCATTGTTTTTTTATTTACAATAACTGTTAAAATTAAATGATTTTTTTTCATTTCAAATACAATTCTATCATAAAATGTGATATATTGTTCAACTGAACGTCGTGTTTCAATTAGTTTACTTTTAGATCTTATTAGAAAACCATCTCGAATTAAAACATTAATTTTTCTATATCCAGAAGTAGTTGAGATTTTTTCAGATTCTAAAACTTCAGAATTTGTGTGTTCTCTACCAACAGTAGCCAAAATGATTCTTCTTGATTCATCATCGCCCAATTTTTCCAAGATCGATTTTTTGAGAGATTCATCCAAAATTGTAATCTCAAATAATTTTCCATCTTTTGATTTTTTAACATTACAAATTTTTTTTAGGTATTTTTTTAATGATAAATCATTTGATTCCCCTAGAAAATCTTTTCTTATGTGAAGTAATTTTTCTATGTCTTCTACTGATTGCCGAATTGAAAGACCATATTCTTCAAACATAGCTCTCTTTATACGATATTCTGTTTCATCATCAAGATCTTTTTTTATTACAATTTCTAATGATTTTGATAGGAAACGATCAACTCCAGGCATACTCCAAATAACAAATATTTTATTATAAAAACATCATGAATTCTTAAGATATGAGAAAAACAGCTATTGTGATAGATGATGAACCAGATATTGTAGATATATTCAGTGATTTGTTAAAAGAAAGAGAAGTAGATGTGGTTGCCAAGGGGTATAACGGTAAAGAGGCTATTGATTTGCATATAACTAACAAACCAGATGTTCTTTTTATTGATATTATGATGCCTGATGGATCAGGAATTCATGCAATCAAAAAAATTCGTCAAAAAAATAAAAATGCGTTTATAATTGCTGTAACTGCAGACGACAGTTCTGTAACTGAGGGGAAATTAAAAGATCTTAATGTAAACGGTATAGCATACAAACCAGTAGATATGAATGAGATCATGGAAATGATCAGTACTAAATAATATTTTATAGAATTGCCTATCTTTTTGTGAATAAAATGGGCCCACGGGGATTTGAACCCCGGATCTTCGCCGTGTAAGGGCGACGTCATAACCGACCTGGACTATGAGCCCAGAAATCATCGCTGCTGAAATCCATTTAAACTTTGAGACAAAGAATAATCTAGAAATTCAATGAAAACTAGGTAAAATTATGAGTATTTTTGATTTTTTTTCTAGTCCAATTGGATTAGGACATGTAACTAGAGACATAGCAATTGTCAATAATTTACAAAATAATAAAATTAATTTTGTAACTGGTAGCGGAGCTGCAGCCATCCTAAAAAATTTAGAATACAATGTTTTAGATAAATATAATCCTCCTTCATTTATTGTTAAAAATGGAATATTAGAAAATTCAGGAAGATGGTTATGGAGTTACTATAAATATTATAAAGAATGTAAAAGCATTTCAAAAAAAATTATACAAAAAGATAATCCAAATTTAGTAATAAGCGATGAAGATTTTGCATCATTAAGTGTATCACATGAAATGAAAATTCCAACAATTCTAATTACAGATGTTTTAGAAACCAAATTTACAAAAGGAATAGTATCAATAATAGAAAAAAAGATGAATAAATCAATGCAAGAGATGATCAATAAATGTAATGTTGTAATTATTCCTGAAAATGGAGAGAGTCATGATAATATCAAAAGAGTAGGGCCAATTGTGAGACAAATAGATGAATCAAGGGAAAAATTACGTGAAAAATTCTCATTTAAGAAAAAAACTATTCTCATATCAGTTGGAGGAACAGATGCAGGACAATATCTCATAGATGAATCATTAAAAGCAATTTCAAAAATTAATCAAGATGTAGAAACAATTGTAATTTCAGGTCCTGCAATTAATAAAAAATTTGAAAATGTTAGAAATATGGGATTTGTAAATAATTTACAAGAATTAATTTTTGCATCAGATTTATTGATTTCACTTGCTGGAAAATCTACAATTGATGAAGCTGTAACTTATGGAACACCGGCAATTTTTATTCCAATAAAAGGACATTTTGAGCAAGAAGATAATGCAAAAAAATATGGTTTTGTTTTTGAAGATATTAAAAGACTTGAAGAGTTGGTTTTAGAAAAAATAGAAGAGAAAAGAAATCAGCAAAATACAAACGGTGCAAAAAATGCAGCTGAAATTATTAAAAAATGGATCAAAGAGTAATCAAATGCTTAATAGAGAGTGATTAACCTTTGACAAAGTACCATGGCTAATCTAATAGTTGCAAAATTTGGAGGAAGTGCATTAGGTCCAGATGGAGTAACCATTCCAGAGATTATCAAGCGTGTAATTAATTTAAAAAAAGATTCCAAAGTTATTGCTGTTTTTTCAGCACCATTAACCATGCATAATGAAAAAAAACGTTCACTAACTGATGTTGTTTTAGAACAGGGCAAAAATGCAGAAAATGGAATAACGCCAAATTTGGACATTGTAAAATCAACATATGAGAAAATTTTAGAATTAGTTGATTCTGAGTATAAAAAAGACTGTAGGAGTATTGTTGAATCACATTTAGAAATTGCACAAAAGGCACTCAATGAGGCTTTAGAGAATAAGGAATTTGTAGATGAGATACGCTCAAGTGCATTGGCATTTTCAGGTGAAATTTTAATTTCTCATGTTATGAAATATGTTCTAAAAAGTAATGGTATAAAGACTGATTCTGTAAAATTTGATGACTGGCCAATAATTACAGATAACAATATAGAATCAACAAATTTCCTTACATCAGAATCAAGGACAAAAATGCAGAAAACTGAAGAGTTGGTAAAGGAAAATGAAGTAGTTACAATCGGAGGTTTTATTGGAAAAACAATAGACAATATCACAACTACATATGAAAGAGGTGGTTCAGATAGAACTGCAGCTGATCTGGCAATATTATTTCATAAAAAATATGAAACTAGTGTAGACTTTGAAAAAGATAGTGCAGTAGTATCAGCTGATCCAAAAATTGTGAATTTAGGTCTAAGTGAAGTAAATCAATTATCGTATAATGAAGCCAGATTAGCTGGAATGTTTGGAATGAAAATTTTAGATCCAATTGCAATTAAAGAGATTGTAGAGAATGGAGTAGATATGCCAATTGTTATTACAAATATGAATAATCCAGGAAAAATTACTACAATTAAAAGGGTATTAGATAAACAAAAGGGGCATCCAATAAAGATAGTGACAGGAAAAGAAAATTGTGCAATTTTTAGAATAGAAACATCATGTATTCAAAAATTATTAACATCATTAGAAAAAGACAAAAGATATAGTGAATTTGTTATTTTATCACCATTTACAAAAGATGGAATAGAATTTTCAAGGATTTTGTTTCTTGATGGGGATTATGTTAAAAGAAATGAGAAATATTTTCTAGCATTTGATTCACTTGCTACAATTACATACAATCGAGGAGTCATTACATTGATTGGAGATGAAATGTGGAGAGTTCAACAAGTTGCATCAAGAACTAGTGCAAAGATTGGTGAATCAGGATTAAATATTTTGAATATGGATGCACAAGAAGAAACTTCACGCATAATAATTGTAGTAGAAGATGCAAAAGATAACATTAGAAAAGCAATTAGTGCAATACACGAAGAAGTTTCAAAAATTAATTTTATTTAATGGAAAGTGTGGCGTTACGGGTTTTTACACCAGTACCGCCATCAAGGGTTTATTCTTGGACCATTATCTAGATTCAGTCCGGCGTTACCCAAAACACGCGATAATAATACTAAGTAATTCTAGTATATAGAGCTGATCTATATAGAATGATTAAACACGCTCAGCAATATACCACAAAACTATTCCCACACCAATTACAGCATACCATTTGAAATTTCTTTTATCTGTGAATATACTAGGGGAACCCAGTTCACCATCAGAAGTTGTAGATAGACGGATTTTTCTCATCTCAAATGCCTGACCAACTAAGCCTACCACTAGTAAAACAATCCCTGCAAAACCAAGTGTCCACTCCATGAGGGAATTTACAGTTTGTAAGATATGTAGTTTACAAATTATGTTAAAAAAGAGATTTAAAAAAATAATTCTTTAAATTAGCAGTATTTTTTCCGTCTCCTATGAAGGAAGTAGGAAAAATATGGATGAATGGAAAATTAGTCCCATTCAAAGATGCCAAAGTTCATGTTCTAACTCATGCATTACATTATTCAACATCAATTTTTGAAGGAATCAGATGTTATGATACATCAAATGGTTCTGCAATATTTAGATTACAAGAACATGTAGACAGATTCTTCAAATCTGCAAAATTATACACAATGAAAATGCAATTTTCTAAAAAAGAAATCTCAGATGCAATAGTAAAAACAGTAAAGACTAGTAAACTCAAAGAATGTTACATTAGGCCATTGGCATATTACGGTTATGGGACTATGGGATTAACACCTACCCAAAATAAAGTTGATGTTTCGATTGCTTGTTGGGAATGGAAAATGGGAGAATCAAAAGCAGGTAAATTTACTGGAGCTAAATGTAAAGTTTCAAGTTGGGTAAAGATTGATTCAAGATCTCAGCCAATGCAAGCAAAAGCTGCATCAAACTATGCAAATGCAGCATTAGCAAGAATGGAAGCATTAGAAAATGGATACGATGAAGCAATTATGTTAAATTCACAAGGAAAAATTGCAGAAGGAAGTGCAGAAAATATTTTCATAGTTAAAGATAATGTTATTCAAACACCCCCACTTTCAGCTGGTGGTTTAGAAGGAATCACAAGGGATGCAGTAATACAAATTATTGAAGAAAATGGTGGTTTTGTAATTGAAAGGGATTTAGAAAGAGATGATCTATTTTCAGCTGATGAAATTTTCATGACAGGTACTGCAGCAGAAGTAAAATCAGTAACACAAGTTGACAAAGTTAAGATTGGCAATGGTAAGATGGGAGAAATTACAAAAGCATTACAAAAATCATTTACAGATGTAGTTATGGGTAAAGATGAGAGATTTTTACCATGGTTGACGTTTATTTGATTTTCTAAAGTTTTTTACCCACAAAAAAGATTAGAAATTATGGATTCGTGTGCTACTGGAGACACTCAAGAAATTTGTTGGTTTTGTAGAAAGGGCAGACATGATGATTGTATGAAAGAAATTCCAACACAAGGGAAATCAGACGGGCCACATGATTGTACTTTTGATACAAAACTCACCCCATGCAAATGTCAACACTAGACAATTACTATCAAATAGAGTAAAATTTTTAAAAAAATATGAATTACAATAAAAAATTTTGGGATGAATATACAAATAAAAATGAATTAAAATATAATGAAGAATTTGCAAAATTTACAAGAGATTTAGCCACATCATTACGATGTACAAGCGTGTTAGAGATTGGTTGTGGTACTGGTATTGATTTAAGATTATTTCCAGAAACATTTCAAATTCAAGGAGTTGATCTAAATGAAAATGCATTAGACATTGCAAAAGAAAAACTACCTACAGGGAATTTTAAAAATGGAGATATTACAAATTTACCATTTGAAGATTCATCAGTTGATTTCGTTTTTACACATCAACTATTGAATTATCTAGATGATGATGTATTAGAAAAAGGAATTTCAGAAATATACAGAGTTACTAGAAAATATATAATGAATTGTGAAAAATTTGAAGAAAATGAAAAACAAATTGATGAAAATCAGAAATTCCGTAACATGAGTAAAAGATGGATTAATTATAATGTAAAATTTGTTAGTGATGTGGATATGCACGAAGATATTGAGCCAGATAAAAGTAGATTTACATTACTTAAAAAAATTGAATAGTAAAAATATTAAAAGTTATTTTAAGATTCAGAAGGACTTTGTTGTTCTATAGGTAATTGAATAGAAAATGTTGTAGGGTTATTTTTTACAGATATTACTCCATGATGTTGTTCTACAAGATTTTTACAGCTTGCCAAACCTAAACCGGTTCCTTTTTGCTTTGTGGTAAAGAGGGGTTCAAAGATTTTCCCAATAGATTCTTCTGGAATTCCCACCCCAGTATCTATAAAATCAATTACAGCCAAATTATCAATAGTTGATATTTTAATTGTAAGTGTCCCCCCATTAGGCATTGCTTGGATAGAATTCATCATGATATTAATAAAAACAGCTTCCATTTTTTCTAAATCACAAATTATACTTACATTAGATTTATCAATTTCAATTTTAACATCATCAGGAACTGAAATTCTTTCAATCAAGTTAGAAATAGTCTCATTTATTGAACATTGAGCAAATTGTAATGGGGATGTTCTAACATAATCAAGGACATCATCAACTTGATGTGAAATTCTATCTATACTTTTTCTAATCAAATCTAATCTTTTTTGAGTTATATCATCAGAAACTTTAGAATCCTTTGAATTTTGTTTTAACAAATCAGTAGACATTTTCATAACAGATAAAGGATTTCTCAGATCATGAGCTAAACGTCCAGATAATTCACCTATTGCAGAAAGTCTTTCTGCTTTAAGTAAAGCATTAGTTTTTTCTTCTACTAAATGTTCTAAAACATCTCTCTGTTCAACCAATTCCTTAGTTCTCATTTGAGTAAATTTTTTCATATTTCGATTTATTGTAAAAACAATAGCAGCAAAAACACCCAACATGGAAACAATTCCAATCATAATATTTTCAGCAGAAAGGTTTTCTTCAGATAAAGAGTAAATAGAATGAACAGTAGAAATTATTACAATCATTGAAATTATCACCAAAATCAAAGGAGTTCCAAATCTGTTTATCGTATCAAATTTTTCATTTTCACTAAAATGAATCTCAACATCATTATTATCATGAAATGAGTTAATCTTTAGACGACTATAAATTGAAAAAATTAGTAGAATATAACTATACAAATACATTAAATCCACAGGATGTCCAACATAGTAAGTTTCATCTAATTGTGAAAAAAGATGATAAGTATCAGATACAGAATAAATTAAAAATGCAAACAGAAACAACATCCATGGAAAACTGGAAGTGTTTTTTCCCAAAAGTGAAATTCCAATAATGACGGGAATTAATTGTATTGAAGTTAAAATTGGATAAGCAAGAAATATAATAATTTCAAATACATCTCCACCTTCCAAATTTCCATAAGATGTGAAAATGGATAAGAATAGAAATGTTCCAGAAATAGATATTGTAATTAACCAAATTTTTTTATTTAATAATTTTTTTACAGGTTTAAGAGAAATTAAAAGAAATGAAAATATTAGTAGGTATGAACCTAAAAAGAAAAAATCTCCTATGGATGGAAATGGATCAATGTCCAACACATAATGGTAAAAAATTTCTATTAGTTCAGATATGAACCAAAATGAAACTCCAATGGCAAGTAACAGATAAGATTTT
>Ga0233427_10003868_pt1 | contig 12795 bp, 9 predicted proteins | sample SI_118_April2016_5_FD_179885 | JGI IMG/M metagenome (GOLD analysis project Ga0233427, IMG submission 179885) | Seawater microbial communities from Saanich Inlet, British Columbia, Canada - SI_118_April2016_100_MG | ecosystem: Environmental > Aquatic > Marine > Inlet | place: Canada: British...
ACCGACAGGCCCTCGACCTGGTAGCCCGGGCCCTTCTCGAGCAGGAGACGATCAGCGGAGAAGAAGTCGGCCGCCTGATCGGGATCGCAGCCGACCCCGACACGGCCAGCACCGACTGACCGGTCCACCCATGGATCGCCTGCTCCTCCTCGTCGTGGTCGCTGCAGCGGCCGGCACGCTCGCCCACCTGGTGCAGCGCCGACGGCCCGATGCGCCGGTACGTACCGGCTGGTCGGTCCCCGAACAGTTGGACAGGCGGGACTTCGACCGACCAGATGCCCCATGGCTGGTGGCGGTGTTCACGTCAGCGAAATGTGAGACGTGCAGCTCCGTGGTGGAGGTGGCCGGTCCGCTGGAGAGCAAGGCGGTGGCGTTCCACGAGGTCGAGGCGGCTGCCCGGAAGGACCTGCACGACCGGTACGCCATCGAGGCTGTGCCGATGGTGCTTCTCGTGGACGCCGTCGGCGTGGTCCGCAGCCACCACCTGGGGCCGGTGTCAGCCACCCACCTGTGGGGAAGCCTCGCCGAGCTCCGCCAACCGGGTTCCATCCCCGATGGCTGCAGCGCCGGCGACTGAGTCAGCCGGACTCCGGCCACTCCTCGGTGCCGGCAACCGCCACCGCCACACCGGCCGTCGACCCGGACGGTGACCATTCCCGTACAGACGCCACGACACCTGAGGTGGACTCCACGGCCAGGATCACCGGTCCACCCGCTCCCAGCGGGAACACGACCTGGGTTCCGGGATCCAGCTCGACGACGGTGGGTAGTCCTTCCGGAGCCCGACCAGCCAGCACCTTCACCTCGATGGTGGCGATGCTGGAACCGGATGGGTTGGCAACCGCCAGGATGTCGCCGCTGCTCTCGAACCTCTCCCCCAGGTCGACCAGCCAGCCGCGTGCCGCCACCGACATCAGGGGCCGAACAGCCAGGTCGGGTGCACCGAGACTGCCGGGGTCCGACCGGCCATCGGCCTGCTCGCCGGTGACCGCTCCACGACGCACCAGCGAAGCCGCCACAGGCTGGTCGTCCAGCGTCCTGACCTCGATGCTGAACGTCCCCACACCGTCCAGGCGTCCATCGCCGAGGTCGACGACGTGGCGCTGTCCGGCCCGAAGCACCACGGGCCAGGGCTCGACGAACCCATCGGCATGCGACGTCCGGGCCACCACCTCGAGCTCAATGGTCTCCTCGCCGGGGTTCAACACCACCACCGACAGGTCACCGGCCGACCCGGCGATCGACCCGGCAACCGGTCCGACCCCGGGCATGAAGAGCCGTGACCGTGCCTCCGGCAGGCCGGGCGCCAGGTCCAGGCCACGAATCCCTGTGGGGCCCTCCCCGTTGGCCAACTGCAGACGCGCTGCAGCCACCTGGCCGACGCGGACCTGCACCAGGGCCGAGACCACCGACGAGTCCGAGATCCGCTCCGTCACGTCATAGGCGACCACCGAGCGGCCGGCTACGACCATCCCCTGGGAGTCGAGGGTCTCACGGCGACCGATATCGCCCACGAAGCGCAGGTCCACGACCGCCGAGGCCGGGAATGGATTGTGGAGAAGCAGCCACACCCGGTTCCCCGGCCGGGTCGTGGTGGACCACGGCACCAACCATGTGCCCGAAGTGCGGGTCAGGCATGGACGCTGGTCCACGCCGTCGCCCTCGACGCGCTGGCTGACGACGACGGCCCCACCCGGCACCTCGACGGTCACGGCGGCGAATGCCGAATCGGGCACGAATCGGCCGGGCCGGATCTCCAACCGGGCGCCGGCATCCAGACGGAAGGCCCGCTCCACGGAGCGGCCCCGGTCATCCACGACGATGACCCGGCCGTCCACCGGGCCGGCGGCGATGCTGGCCACCTGGACGGACCGGTCCCGGATCCCGTCCAGTACGGCGGTGGGGCCGAGGCAGAACCAGAGGTCGGAGGACTCCCCCGCCAGGGACATGGCGGTGCGGGCCACGGCTGGCAGCGTGTCGGCAGCATCATCCGGGGCTTCGACCCCCAGAGTCAGCGCCCCGACGAGCAGCGCCACCAGCAGGACCAGGGCCGGTTGGCGATGGGCGTTCACGGCCGATTCTCCCGACCAGCCCGGCCGACCCGGCTGACCCGTGCTGTGCGCGCCCAGCTGGCCAGCAGCAGTGTCGCCCCCAGCAGGACGACCTGGACCGTTCGGCGACTACGGGAACCCGAGTCGTCCAGCTCCAGTACCCCGACCGTGCCCATGGCCACGCGGACAGATGGATGGGCAGATGGAGTCCCGAGGTCGCCGGAGGCCACGAGCGGCTGCCGGACGCCGTCCACGGTGAAGCGCCAGGCACCTTCAGGGCCGACGGCCCAGCGCAACGAGCCATCCGCCGATGCCGTCAGGACACGCTGGTCGAAGGCCTCCCGGGTCACGGTGACAGGTACCGCCCGACGATTCCGGTCGCGCACAACGGCAAGCGGTGCCTCCACGACGGTGCTGCGGTAGACGGTCACCGCCCGGTTGATGCCCTCCATCCGCTCGAGGTCCAGTTGGCGTGACATGGCCCCTGTGAGGAGGTCCGGCACGGAGACCTCACGCGCTGGCTGGGGCACAGGAGCGGAGCGCTCCACCAGCACCACCCAGCCGACTCCCCACGTCGCCAGTCGGGCACCGAGGCGGCTGGTGTCACCAGCCATGGCGTCTACCACCGATGTCCTGATCGAAGCCAGGCCCTCGGTCAGGTCAATGGGCCACTGGTCAATGAGGTCCGGCCGACCATTGGTCACCGCCATGGCCAGGCCGTCCGGTATGGGCGCCCCGGAGGGCAGAGCACCAACCGGATGACTTCTACCGGGGAGGTCATATACGAGGTGGTCGTCGCCGACGGGGATTCCAACCGCCGGAAGGACCGATGGGTCACCCAGCCACAGGACCCGGGGAATGCCGCCGTGGATCGTCCCACCATCCAACGGGCCCGTGGAGATGAACGGCACCGCCGCACGCAGGTCATCGCGTGCCGTACCCCATGCGCCGTCGATTGAACCACCCAGCACGGGCAGTACGGCCACGGCCAGGGACAGCCCGGCCACGCCTACGGCTCCCCGTCGGAGCCAGCTGAACCTTGCACCCGAAGGCCGGGACCGTCCTGACGGGAGACCCGAACCTGGGTCGGCATCGGTGGCTCCAGCAGCGGCGGTAGCAGGAACAGCGCCAACACCCGCACCGGCACCAGCATGAGTACGGGCAGGAACCGCCCCACCCAACAGGTCGGAGCCGAGGCCGGCCACACCGACCGCTGCGGCCCAGGCCAGCCCGACGGCTGCCGGCGCCAGGAGGACACCGGGATCGGGAGTGGGACCGTCCCACCAGCCCTGATCCAGTATCCAGACCGCGGACCACGACGCTGCGACCACGAACCAGGCCCGCAGGGCAATGAACAGGTGACGGCCACGGGCGACCACCAGGGCGAGGACCGGCACAACCAGCAGAGCGAACCCGACCCGGCCCAGACCGAAGTCGCCGGTGTCCAAGCGGAACATCTCCATCGTTCCGACGCCGTGGACCGGCCAGTGGACCGGGTTCAGCAACGACCCGACGGGCCTACCACCGACGATCTCGAGCACGAGGGGGAGGTGGAGGAGGCCGGCCACGGCGACACCTGCCGTGGTGACCACCACGAGCCGACCCAGGCCGGCGAGGCTCCCCGCCAGGACCGTGCCTACGACCAGGCCCACCAGGACCATGAGTACCGGCACGGCGAGCATCGGGTCCACCGCCGCAACCGCAGCCAGGAGGAGCCCGGTGACCAGCACCTCTGACCAGAGGCCGCGTCGACGAGTGCCGGGTCCGGCCTCGCCGCCACGGGTTCCGTACGGGGCCACCCCCTGGGCGCCCACGAGGCGGCGTACCACCCAGGGAAGTACCGCAAAGGCAACCATCGGCGCCAGCCGACCGTCCCGCAGGGCGTCATACGGCAACGGAACGGAGAGGTATACGAGTACGGCGACTGCCCTGGAACGCCCACCACCCACCGGTTGGGTGAGGCGCCACACCCCGACCGCCCCGACCGGCAGGGCGGCAAGCACCACGAGGGTCCACACGAGGCCGCTCCCCCACGGCCAGAAGCTGTCCAGAAGTCCTATGAGGGCCAGCCCATCAGGACCTACGACCGTGGTGCCGGTGCCGGTGGGCCGCCATCCCAGCCACCACGACCTGACCAGGTCCATCGGGTCGACAGGCAGTGGCTGCATCCTGCCGACCGCCGGAAGCCCATTGACGACCAACGAGCGGGAACCGAAGCCGAGGACGACAGCGGAGACCATCAAGGACATGCCGCCGGGTCCGAACAGCATCGACCAGAGCCTGTGGAGGCGCAGCTGGCTGGGAGAACGGTCGTCGGAACCGGTCAGGTCCCGTCCGGTTACGACACGCCGGAAGGCCCGGTGGGGAACCTCGAGGCGCGCCACAGTGGCCGAAGCGGTCACTTCGGGGGTCGGCATGATGCGACGGCGGCGTCGGATCGACGAGAGGCGGCGGAAGTTCCAGGGCCAGGCACCGACCAGCCCGGCGGCATGCCTGAACCTTCCCGTAGCCAGGCCGTAGACCGCCCCGACGAGGGTGGCTGCCAACAGGCCCACGACTGCGCCGGCGGCCCGGGCCGGCCGATGGCAGACCAGCACCATTCGGAGCCGGTTGCGTGCCCGCTGCGATGAGGATCCTGAATGCTCCCGGGTCGGGCCCCGGCGACCACCGCTCTCTCCTGTGCCGGAGCCTGAGGCGGAGCCACGGGCGGACGGGCCATTCGTTGGGTGTGATGGGTCCGATGGGCGTGGGCCTGTGGAGACGCGGCGGGCGACAGCGGTGGGGGCCGTGGCCATGGTGGCTCCCAGCAGTCGGGCACGCCAGCAGAGCTCCACCAGACCGTCAGCGCCACGGACCTCCGGGTCGATGCCTCCAAGCGCCTCGAACAGGTCGGTCCTGACCAGCACCACCGCGCCTGACACGGCCAGAACCTCACGGATGGTGTCGTACTGGCCCTGGTCCAGCTCGCCGGCTTCGACGAGCGGTACCGGTGTGCCGAGCCTGTCGACCGACGCCCCCAGGTCATCGAGGGTCCGGCTGCCGTCGTGGGCCAGCACCTTGGCTCCGACGATGCCCGCATTGGACTCCAGGGCGTGCTCCACCATGCGCCGGACCGCCGTGTCGACCAGTAGGACGTCGTCAGCCAGCAGCAGGAGGAAGCTGGGCGGGGCGACACCGGTTCGTGAGGTCAGGCCTGCGGTGACGGCGGCACCGAATCCTGGGCTGCCCTCCATGCGGGCAATCGTCGAGCCGGGCAGGACGCGCCCGACACGTTCCACCAGCGGGGACTCCCCCGTAGCCACCCGAGGCGTCCCGGCATCGACCACGAGGGTTTCCAGACGGAGGTGGTCCTGGGAAGCCAGACCGGCCATGACCACGTCCAGTGACGGTCCCGGGTCGCCTGCGACCAGCACTGCGAGCACCGTCGGCGTCGACGGTCGGGGCGCCGGATCGGTCGGCGCCACAGCATCCAGCGACTTGTCGGAGACGGCGTCCACGGGTTCCGGACCCTACTGCCACGGCGCCTGTGCCCGTCCTACGGGCGACCGGACCAACCAGTGGGCAGACATGACGGGTGACGTTGAACACATAGGGTGCACCGGTGGCACAGCACCCGTTTCCAGGCCAGCCGAGGCGCCCCGGCCCCCCACGGTCAGGTCTGCTCCACCGCTGCAGCGGCATCCACCTCGACCTCCACCAGCCAGCCCGATGAGGGCACTGGTGACCGGCGCTGCCGGGTTCGTGGGAGGCCACCTCGTGGAGCACCTGAGGGCCAGTGGCGACGACGTGACCTGCACCGACCGGGCGGACGGTGGCCCGGACCTGTTGGACCCGACCGGCATCCGCAAGCTCGTAGTGGATGCGGGACCCGACGTCGTGTACCACCTGGCTGGTCAGGCCGACGTCGGGGGCTCCTGGGACTCGCCGGTCCAGACGCTGCGGGCCAACGCCGAGGGAACCCTCAACCTGCTCGACGCCGTAAGGGTCCTGGACGGTGTGCGGGTGGTAACCGTGAGCAGCGCCGACATCTACGGGGTCGTCGATCCCGACGACCTTCCGACGCCGGAGTCGGCGCCGCTGCGACCCGTTTCTCCGTATGCGGCCAGCAAGGCTGCGGCCGACCTCCTGGCCCTGCAGGCACACCTGGGCCATGGGCTCCACGTCGTGCGGGCCCGCTCCTTCAACCACCTCGGTCCCGGGCAGAGCGACCGGTTCGTGTGTTCGGCTCTGGCATCTCGCATTGCCGCTGCCGAGTTGGCAGGTGGGGACTCGATACGGGTCGGCAACCTGGATGTCCGCCGCGACTTCACCGACGTCCGCGATGTCGTGCGGGCCTACCGGTGCCTGGCGCTCCTCGGCCGCCCGGGAGCGGCCTACAACGTGTGCACCGGAGCAACGGTGTCGATCCGGGAGGTGGCCGAGAGGCTCGTGGAGATAGCCCGCCGGGGCCGGGACGGGTCGGGCAGGGCCGGCCCGGAGCGGGCGGGCCCGGTGCCGACGCATCCGAAGCCGCCGGGTCTGAACCACATCCATCTGGTGGAGGATCCTTCGCTGCGCCGGCCGGTGGACGTGGCGGTGTCGTGTGGTGACCCCAAGGCGATCCGATCCGATACCGGATGGCAGCCCGAGTTGTCGTTGGAGCGGACGCTCGCAGACCTTCTGGACTACTGGCGGGAGCGCCTTCGCCGCGACCCGGAGGCAGACTGACCACCATGAAGCGCCGCGCTCTCATCACAGGCATCACGGGACAGGACGGCTCCTACCTGGCCGAGTTGCTGCTGGACAAGGGATACGACGTGATCGGCATGGTGCGCCGGACCTCCACGGTCACCTTCGAGCGCATCGACCACCTCATGGACCGCATCGAGCTCCATTCGGGCGACCTGATGGACCCTCTCTCGCTCATCGAGGCACTCCGGGCGCATGAACCCGACGAGGTCTACAACCTGGCCGCACAGTCGTTCGTCCCGACGTCGTTCGAACAGCCGGTCCTGACCGGTGAGACCACGGCGCTGGGCGTGACCCGCCTACTGGACGCAATCCGTGTCGTGAACCCGGCGATCCGCTTCTACCAGGCCAGCTCCAGCGAGATGTTCGGCCAGGTCCGGGAGGTTCCACAGACGGAGACCACGCCGTTCCACCCGAGGAGCCCGTACGGGGTGGCCAAGGTCTATGCCCACTGGATCACCGTGAACTACCGGGAGAGCTACGGGCTGCACGCCAACTCCGGGATCCTCTTCAACCACGAGAGCCCCCGCAGGGGCCTCGAGTTCCTGCCGCGCAAGATCAGCCACGGAGTCGCCCAGATCGCGCTCGGGCAGGCCACCGAACTACGCCTCGGCAACCTGGAGGCGAAGCGCGACTGGGGATACGCCGGCGACTACGTGGACGCCATGTGGCGGATGCTGCAGCTGGACGAGCCGGACGACTTCGTGATCTGCACAGGCGAGACGCGGACGGTCAGGGAGTTCTGCGAGAAGGCCTTCTCGCGCGTCGGGCTGGATGCCGACGAGCACATCGTGATCGACGAGAAGTTCTACCGACCGGCCGAGGTGGACCTACTCGTAGGCGACCGGGCCAAGGCCGAATCGATCCTGGGTTGGCGACCGACCGTCGACTTCACCGGACTGGTCGAGATGATGGTGGACGCCGACATGGCCCTCGTCGAGCGACGGCTCCGGCAGGGTTCTTGATCACCGTTCTGGCCGGTGGCGTAGGGGCCGCCCGGCTGCTGCGGGGCATGGTCCGCGCCGTTCCGGCATCGGACGTCACGGCGATCGTGAATACTGCCGACGACGTGATCCTGCACGGCCTGCACGTTTCACCTGACCTCGACACCGTCACCTACACGTTGGCCGAGGCCGGTAACCCCGAGACCGGCTGGGGACTGGCGGGTGAGACCTGGCAGGCGATGGACGCCCTGGAGCGTCTCGGAGGCAGCGCCTGGTTCCGCCTCGGCGACCGGGACCTCGGCACACACCTCCACCGGACCGGCCGGCTGGCCGCTGGCGCCGGCCTGACCGCCATCACGGCCGAGATCACAGCCGCCTGGGGGCTGGAGTTGACGCTGCTGCCCATGACCGAGGACCGGGTGGCGACCATGATGACCCTCGCCCCCACTGACGGGACCCGCACCCCGGCCGACAGGCAGGCCGGCGAAGAAGCCAGCGGGCAGGCCAGCCGGGAAGTCGGCTTCCAGGAGTACTTCGTCCGGTTGGGCCACTCGGTGGCGGTGGAATCGGTGCGCTTCGACGGCGCCTCGGAGTCACTACCCGGCCCGGGTGTGCTCGACGCACTCGCCGATGCCGACGTTGTCGTGATTGCGCCGTCGAATCCGATCGTCTCCATAGGCCCGCTGCTGGCCGTTCCCGGAATCGCCGAGGCGTTGCGATCCCGTCGGGCCGACACGGTCGCCGTTTCGCCGATCGTGGCCGGGGCGGCGCTGAAGGGCCCGGCTGACCGGCTGATGCGCGAGCTGGGCCACGAAGCCTCCGTGGTCGGCGTGGCACGCATCTACCGCGACATCGCAGCGACCCTCGTGGTCGACACCGCCGATGCCGGGCTGGCAGCGGCCGTGGAGGCCGAGGGCATGGCCTGCGTGGTCACAGACACCATCATGTCGTCGCCCGAGGTGGCGGCCGACCTCTCCCGCCGGATCCTGGAGGTGTCCCGATGACACCCACACGGACCGCAGGCGGTTCCACGGAAGCAGATACAGACGGCGAAGCAGAAGCAGAGGTTCTCCGATGACCAGCGCCAGACCGGCACCCGAGGCGATCCAGGTGATACCTGTCCCGGGCCTTCCCGAGGTGCGCCCGGGCGATGACCTGGCTGGCCTGATCGCCGGGGCAGCCGACCTTCTCGACGGCGACGTGGTGGTCGTGACCCAGAAGGTGGTCTCCAAGGCGGAGAACCGGCTGGTGGCCATCGACCCCGAGGTGGGCCACAAGCCCCTCGTGGAACGCGAGTCGGTTCGGATCCTGCGCCGACGCGGCGACCTGATCATCAGCGAGACGCTGCACGGCTTCGTGTGCGCAAACGCAGGCATCGACCTCTCCAACGTGGAAGCCGGTCAGGCGGCGCTGCTGCCGGTCGACTCGGATCGTTCAGCACGTCGTATCCGTAACGGCCTGCGCCACCGGTTCGGCGTGGACGTGGCCGTGATCGTGAGCGACACCTTCGGACGGCCATGGCGTCGGGGTGTCACCGATGTGGCGATCGGGTGTGCGGGCCTACGTCCCGTGGTCGACCTGCGGGGCACCACGGATGCGCTGGGTCGAGAACTGCAGGTGACGGAGGTGGCGATCGTGGACGAGATCGCTGCCGCCGCCGAGCTGGTCATGGGCAAGGCCTACGGAATCCCCGTGGCCATCGTGCGAGGCGTGGACCCGGAGTGGTTCGGCGACGGAGGCGTGGTAGCCGACGTGGTCAGAGCACCCGAAGAGGACCTGTTCAGGTAGGCGCGCTGGTCTGTTTATCTAGATACAAGAACCTGTTCGGATAGCCCTGCTGGCCTGCTCATACAGGAGCGAAGACACGCACGGCAACGCCGGGCCCGAGGTCAACTCTGGTAGCGCGAATACAGATACGGGCTGGTGAACGATGGGGAGGCGCCGCACGATCCACCCTGGTGTTCGATGCGAAGCGTGTCGGTGTCGACCACCTCGATCAGGAAGCTGTCGGCGGTGCCGGTCGGCCCGTTCGAGTCGGCAGTGAAGCTGTCATAGCAGTGGACGCCCGACCCGGCCATCACCTGGGCAAAGTCGCGGTTAACCGTTCCAGCCGACCGTGTCTGGAAGATCCAGTAGCCGGGATCGGCCACCAGGTCTGCCACCGAGATGGCCTGATGGTCGCTTCGGGTGTTCGTGTCAACCAGGGCCAGGTTGTCCAGCCACTTACCGTCAACTGGCGTCACGCTGTACCAGAAACCCTTGGCTGTTCCGGCCACGTCCTGGAACACCTTTCCGCAGCCGGTGGCCTCATCTGCGAGAATCCCACTGGACTCCATTCGGATGCTGTAGAGGTCGGTCCGGAGATCGGTTGTGAACCAGTCCAGGCCGCATCCTGCGCGCAGGATGCTCTCGGGCTGGGCGGACTGGTCGATGGCGGCTGCCAGTTCGCCCGCCCAGTCGAGCACCCACATGTCGAGTTGGGTGTTGGGCGTTCCGATGCCTCCGGCGGTGCCGATCTGCTGCCCGGCGGAGACCGCTAGGTTCACCCCCTGTCCCATCCAGGTGCACGACGTGTGCATGTATCCCGTGTACCCGTAGGTGTTGCAGGAGTTGGCCGGTCCCTCGGTGAGCGCCTGCAGTTCGGCGGTGATGGTGGTCATGTGGCCGAACTTGATGGTGCCGTCGGTACACGTGCTTATCTCAACCTGCCAGTCCATGAACTCCGTGCCCGTGGTGTTCGAGGAGAAGTTGGCCAGCTTGACGATGCTGCCGGCACCCGGCGACACGACCGGCACGCTCGGAACCTCCTGCTGCTCGTAGCCAGGAAGCAGGAAGTAGATGTGGTCGGTGGACTGGGTGTGGCTAGGAGGCGCCAGGTGTCCGAGGGGTACAACACCCATGATCTGGTCCCTTGCCACCGGCAGGGTGGTCAGGGACCCCGCACAGGCAGTTCCCGACCCGGAACCGGAGCCGGAGCCAGAGCCAGAGTCGGAGTCGGAGACAGCCTGGCTAGCAGCCGTGACCTGTTCGCCTTCCGCTTTACAGCCCGACCACACCTGGCCCAGGGAAAAGGCCGCCACACCAAGGCTGTCGATCTGCTCGAGAGCGCCGAGCAGGCCCTGGTCGACAATCAGGTCCTTTGCAGTGACCGGCAACTGGCCGCGACTCCGGGCCATGCAGTCACCGATCGCCGGAGCAGCAAGCCAGTCGGTTGACATGGCCACGAAGGCGTCTACGGCTTCGTGGTACGGCTGGTCGTCGTAGGGGGGCAGGGTGGTGGCCGGCGTGGCCTCGGTAGTGGTCGGAGTCGGCGACGCGGCCGTCGTTGGAGCGGCCGAAGTCACGGTGGCGGGCACTTCCACTGTCCCGATCGCCTCCGGGTCAGGATCGCCGAGCTCGGAATCCTCTCCCGCGACGGTCTCGTCGGGAACCGTCGTGCCGACGGTGGACGCGGCTCCTGTCGTGGCGGTAGCGGCCATGGTCGTTGTCGGAGCGACCGGGGCCTCCGTAGTTGTCGGAGCAACCGTGGCCTCCGTAGTCGTCGTAGCAGCCGTGACTGTCGGCGACGCTGCTGGAGCCGCCGACTTAGTGGCCGCTGACAAGTCCTCGGTCACCACCGGCCCAGCCGGCCCCGGGCTCGAGCCACAGGCGGCCGTCAGGAGAACCAGAACACCCAGACCCAACCCCATTATCCGTTCTGCCATTGTCGGATCGTAGGTGTGTTTGCCGTAGATCTCCGGTTGGTGGGGTCAGGAACCGTAGCCGTCGGGGTGGCGCTGCTGCCAACGCCAGTGGTCCGCCAGCATCTCGTCGAGGCCCCGACGGGCACGCCAGCCCAGCAGGTCCGCCGCCAGCGACGGGTCAGCCCATATCTGCTCGATGTCACCGTCGCGACGGCCCACGACCTCGTGGGGCACCGGGCGGCCGATGACCCGACCGGCGGCGGCCACTATCTCCAGCACCGAATAGCCGGTGCCGGTCCCCAGGTTGACGGCCCGGCAACCCGCCGACCCGACTGACGGACCCAGAACATCCTGGTCATCCGACCCGGCCAGCGCATCCAGGGCCGCCAGGTGACCCTCGGCCAGGTCCACCACGTGTATGTAGTCGCGGATGGCCGAACCGTCCGGCGTGTCGTAGTCGTCGCCGAACACCGAGAGGCTCTCCCGGCGGCCGACCGCCACCTGCATGAGGTACGGCACGAGGTTGTCCGGGGTGCCACGCGGGTCCTCGCCCAGATTCCCACCCGGGTGCGCTCCGACCGGGTTGAAGTACCGCAGCAGGAGTACGTCCAGCCCGCCGGCGGCGGCTTCGGCGGCCAGCAACTCCTCGCAGGCCACCTTGGTCGCTCCGTACGGGTTGGAGGCGCTGATCGGAGAGTCCTCGGTGACCGGCAGATCGGTCGGCTCGCCGTAGACGGTGCACGACGATGAGAAGACCATCCGTGACACACCGTGGCGGCGCATGGCTTCGACCACGCCGGCCGTCGAGCCGACGTTGTTGCGGTGGTAGCCGTCGGGGTCGACAATCGACCCGCTGACCGACTTGAAGGCAGCGAAATGGATGACCTCGTCGATCCCGTGGTCGACGATTGCCCGTCCGACGGCATCCACGTCGGCAGCATCGGCCTCAATGAACGGGAGGTCGGGCCGGGTCAGGACCCGTAGGGCTTCGACGGCGGCCATCGACGAGTTGGAGAGGTCGTCCAGCACGACCACGTCACGACCGGCCTCGTGGAGCACCACGGCGGTGTGGCTTCCGATGTAACCGGCTCCGCCGGTGACGAGGACTGCCATGTCAGGAGTCCCCCGGGACCCGGGCACCGGTCAGTTCGACACCGGCACCCACCGACTCGCTCTCTCCGATGACCGTCAGGTCGGTGAGCGATGCCCTTTCGCCGACGTGGGCACCGGGGCCGACTATGGAGTGGGCAACCATCGCTCCTGCTCCAACCGTCGCAGCGCCCATGACTATGGAGTTGAGCAGGTGGGCGCCCGGCCCGACGGTCGCCCCCGCCATGACGATCGATTGTTGGACGTCTGCCGACGGGTCCACCGTGGACGACGGGTGGA
>Ga0233427_10003870_pt1 | contig 12786 bp, 12 predicted proteins | sample SI_118_April2016_5_FD_179885 | JGI IMG/M metagenome (GOLD analysis project Ga0233427, IMG submission 179885) | Seawater microbial communities from Saanich Inlet, British Columbia, Canada - SI_118_April2016_100_MG | ecosystem: Environmental > Aquatic > Marine > Inlet | place: Canada: British...
GGACAATCCGAGTCCGCTGCTCAAACTCTGCTTGCGCAAACCCTCGGCGGTTGTTGTCGCTCATGACGAATTACCCTTGAACAGTGAGCTTCTCGGCACTTGTACCCACGAGCGCTTCAAAGACTTCAGGATCAGTGGCGCCTTCGGTACCGAACACGAGTACGCGGCTGGATTGGTTAAGGTTCATTTCCCGGGCCAGCGGTTCATTTCTCATGGCGCCGATCAGTCCAGCAAGACCTGCAATCGCAGATTCCCCGGCCACGATAGCGGAGTCTCCTGAGCTGCCTGCAGCGAGCAATTTCATCAGGGGAGCAACCGGGGCATCTGAAATGGTCAGAAAGTGCTGGGCACCGGACTTCAGAATCTGCCATCCGAGGAGAGAGACTTCTCCACAGGACAGGCCCGCCATCAGGCTTTCATCAACGATATCCACGAGTTGCGGCTCGCCTGCCCGTGCACTCTCATAAAGGCAGGCCGCCGGAACCGGCTCAACGACGGTCAAGTGCGGCATCTTGTCACCGTAGCGGTGCCACAGATCGGCGCCCACCGCGCCAGCAAGACCGCCGCACCCACCCTGGATGAAGACATGGGTGGGGACAACTCCTTCCGGCAACTGGTCCATGGCCTCGGTGGTCATCAGGGTATAACCTGCCATCACATCCCGGGGGATCTCCATGTATCCCGGATACGAGGTATCGGAAACGATATGCCAGCCGTTTGCTTTGGCATCGTGGTCTGCCTGGCGGACTGAGTCATCATAGTTTCCCGCCACCCGCACTACTTCGGCGCCAAAGGTTTCTACCGCTTCCTGTCTTCCCTGGCTGACGTTTTCGTGCATATAGATCATGCACTGACAGCCAAAGCGTTGTGCACCCCAGGCAACGGATCGGCCATGATTTCCATCGGTCGCGGTGACCACAGTGATGTTTTTTACCTTATCAGCAAAACGCTGCGTATTAATGTCGTCAAGGCTGACATTCGTATCTGCCACATCGACGTTCAGAGCCTGCCTTAGCACATGCTGGACAGCGTAAGCGCCACCCAGTGCCTTGAAACTGCCAAGGCCAAAGCGTGCGCTTTCATCCTTGTAATAAAGGCCCTCAATACCGATTTCACTCGCCAGTCCTTCAAGCGAATGCAGTGCTGTGGATTCGTAACTGGTCCACTGGGAAATAGTGTGACGAGCAAGACGGCACCGCTCAGTGTCCAGCACATCGGTGACACTTGTTGGACAGGCCTGTCCAACAAGTGCGGCGGTATTGTGATGCGATTGACTTATTGAAACTTCAGGTAACGACATGTCTGATACTCCGTTGGCACCTTCAATAGTTAGATAGAGATATTTGTCGACGAGGCAAAGAAATCTTCGAGTAGTTGCTCGAACCAGTGCTGCGCATTATCAAGATGGATGGCCGCCAGCCGGTCCTGCATCTCTCTGGACTGGACCCCAGGCTCGCACCAGGGAGCGACTTCCAGCGCTTGCCATCGACGGAGGATGGCCAGTGTGCATTCAGGGTGAAACTGGGTACCCAGTACATTGGCCCCGTAGCGAAAAGCCTGGTTTGGAAAAGTTCCCCCCGCTGCAAGCGCTTCAGCTCCTGCTGGAATCTCGAAGCCCCGGCTGTGAAATTGGACCGCAAAAAAATTATCCGGGACGAACTTCTGTTCGGGATCGACCGCCTCGATCGGATAGAGGCCGAACTCCTGAGCACCGTCCTCATGCGGTGCGACCGTCGCACCTAGCACATGCGCCAGAAGCTGGGCACCCAGACAGAGGCCAAGCGTGGGAATGTCTTGATTCAGGCATTGCTCGATCCACCGTGACTCATCGTGCAGATAAGGGTACTGACCCATCTCGTCGATATTGGCAGCTCCGCCGGTGATGATAATCCCTGCCGTATCTTCGTCGGGCTCGGGCAGTGATTCTCCGGCAAAGGGTTGGTAACACTCCAGCGTGAAGTCGAGTTTGGGAAGATGGGTTGAAGCGAGGTCGTCACGAGGTTCATCGTGATGCTCGACCAATATGATCTTCCGGGCCATCAATAATTTGCCGCTGCGCGTACTCAGGCGGGCAGACGGAAAAGTTCGCCGAAACCATCGATCGTCTCGTTGATCCCCGCCAGCCTCAGGCTGTGCCAGATCAGCGCATGGTTTGACGAGGTGACGGGTTTGCCCAATGCAGCTTCGATATCTGCGACACAATGGGCAAGACGCAGACTGGTACAAGAGACAAAGACCCCGTCAACGGAGTCGTGGTTTCCGATCTGAAGCGCAGCATCGCGCATGCTGTCGGCAGAGATTCGCGCGACGGTATTGTCATTATCCTGATTGAACGAACCGAATACTGGCACCTCAAAACCCTTGGATTCAATATAACTGCGGATGAATTGATTGACTTCGTCCGAGTACGGCGTGAGCACGCCGATCCGCCGGCAGCCGGTAGCCTGGAATGCGGCAAAGGCTGCTGTGATTGGCGTTGTAGCTTTAGCCTCCGGCCGCGCAGCGTGAATCAATTCAAACACCCGTTCTTCGCCGATGATCATGGAGGCCGAAGTACAGCCATAGGCGACGACATCCAGAGGCACGCCCGGGAGGATCACATCGGTTCTGTCGGTGATGTGCGGTTCCATCGCACGCAGGTTTTCGGGCGTGATCGTTGGAGAGTTCGGAATCCGGGACTGGTAGACAGCAACCCCCGGTATATCGACTACGAGTTTGAACTCGTGTTCTACGCTGTGATCGGTGGCAAGAACCACCAGTCCAATCCGAGCCCTCGCGGCGATACCGTCATCCACTGTGAACGGAATGTTCGTCAGATTGATGAAATTCTGTGTGTTGTTCTGCTGTATTTCCATTACATGATCCTCATCGTTGCCGGGTCCATGCCATCCAACGGAATCTGCGGATTCTGTCCGGCAATCAGGTCGGCCAGGATACGGGCGGATCCACAAGACATCGTCCAGCCCATATGTCCGTGCCCGGTATTCAGCCAGACATTGGACCGGTGGGTCCTACCGATAATCGGCAGACCAGTCGGCGTCATCGGCCTTAATCCTGCCCAGTAGTCTGGCTTTGAGTACTGAGCGGCACGGGGCATCAGATCCTGAGTCTTCTGCAACATGACCCGGAAGTCGCGGGGCTGGTGACGCGTACTATAACTCCCGATTTCTGCAGTTGCCGTAACGCGCAAACGGTTTCCCATGGGGCAGTAGGCCAGCAGGTTGTCCTCGTCGACACCGCCAAAGCGGGGGAGCAGCTCTGGATCAGCAGCGGGCAGAGTAACTGAATATCCCTTAACCGGATAGATCGGCAGAGAGAAGCCCAACTGACGCGAGAGCATCGGACTGAAAACACCCAATGCCACCACAAAAAGATCACCACTGACTGGCCCGCGGTTGGTATTGACCGCAGTCACGTGGCCACCCTTTTTTGAAAAGCCGGTGATTTCGGTCTGCATCCGAACCTCAGCGCCTCTTTCGCGACAGCGTTCGGCCAGGGTATTAGTGAATGTCCGCGCATCCCCGCTTTCATCCGTTGGTACGAAAAGCGCGCCTGCAATAGCATTCTGGGCATCGGCCAGACCTGGATCCCGCTCGACCACCTGTTGGCGATTGAGGATTTCGATTTTGACTCCCGCACTCGAGAGAATTTCGCTTTTTATGGCGGCAGCTTCGAAGGACCGGTCAGAGCGGTAGAAATAGATAAGGCCACCAGTGTTTCGGTCATAGTGAAAATCTGTTTCTTCAGCAACGGTATGCAGCCGGGACTGTGAGTATTGGCAAAGGCGCGTTTTGCGAAGTGTGTTGACACGCGCTCTTTGCGCCGTGCATTGCCGCAGAAACTGCATCAGCCAGCGCCACTGGCGGGGATTAGCGCTCGGTCGGAAACGGATAGCCTGGTCGTTTCGCCATAGCGAGCGCAACATGATACGCGGCACACTGGGGGACGCCCAGGCAAAGGCATGACCGGGAGCGATGAGTCCCGCGTTGGCGCGGGAGGTGAAATCAGCTGGGGCTTCCGCGCGGTCCAGAACCGTCACCTGGTGACCGTCACGAAGACACTCCCAGGCGCTTGTGATCCCGGCGAGACCGGCCCCCAGAATCACAATGCGCATGGCCTTTGGAGGCGCCTTAACCCAGCGCCGCGATCACCCCAATTTCCACGGTGAACTGCGGCGCTGCCAGTTTGGACTCGACGCAGGCACGGGCCGGCGTTTCACCCGGCGTGACCCACGCATCCCACACTTCATTCATCTCATTGAACGTGCTCATATCCGAGATCCAGATTGTCGCTGAGATCAACTTTGACTTATCGGTACCCGCTTCAGAGAGCAGGGCGTCGATGCGCGAGAGGATATTGCGTGTTTGGTCTGCCACGCTCTCGCCCGGCGCCTCAAGTGCCACCTGGCCTGCGGTGTAGACCGTATCCCCATGCATTACAGCCTGACTCATGCGGTCGCCGACTTGAATTCGTTTTAATGCCATTGATGTTGTTCCTTGATTAGAAGTTGCGGTGATGTCCTACAGTTTACGTGAACTGATTCCAGAAAACGCTATTCGGGGAGGATGAAATTGGAGTCCCGTCTGGATCTCTGTCGAATAGCGACCGCTACCCCGGAAGATAACCCGCGAGTTCCTTTTCAACACCTTTAGGGTCGGCCTTGAGACCCTCGCGCAGTCCACTTGCCATTTCCCCGGGAAAGATCTCCTCCTGACCCTGGATGATGCCATCCAGGACAGCCTTTGCCACTTCCGCAGGAGGAATTTTGGGCGGCGGAAAGTCGCGGCTCATATCGGTATCCACTGCGCCGGGCATCACTGCCATTACCAGAGTATTGTTGGCATCGAGTTCAGCGCGCACTCCCTCTGTTAAACGCAGCGCTGCAGCCTTGGAGGCGCACAGGGAGCCCATTAGGGGGAGTGCTACATGGGAAAGAATTGATAACATATTGACAATGCAGCCGCCTCCGTTGTTTTTCAGGGCCGGCGCAAAGGCCCGACACATTCGCAAGGTGCCGAAGTAGTTAGTTTCCATCTCCAGACGGGCGCCGTCGATACCATCGGCTGCCAGAAGCCCCGACATTCGGTTGATTCCGGCATTGTTGATTAGCAATTCGACATCCCCACATTGTTCAGCCGCCTGGTGAATTGATGCGTCGTCCGTGATGTCCAGACTCAGTGTTTCCACGAGACCTGGGTGCGATTTTGCGAGGTCGTCGATATCCGAGTTGTTTCGTGCTGTGGCATATACCTTTTTCACACCGCTCTTTACGAGCGCGAGGACCAGTTCTCGGCCAATCCCCCTGCTGCATCCCGTAATCAGAGCCGTTGTTCCTTCAATATTCATAGCCTTTATCCTGTTTCCATTTTCGGTTTCGTCGACAGCGTCGTTAAGCCAATCTCCATCAGGCTCTGGAAGTGGTACCGCTTGAATCAGCGACTGAGTGTACCGCCGTCTTGGCTGCGTGAACATCCGTGCAACAGGTCCCGATTCGACCTGTCTGCCATCGAGCAGAACGATAACTTCGTCGCAGATACTGCGCACGACCGAAAGGTCATGACTGATGAAGACTAGGCATAATCCCAGTTTCTCACGCAAGTCGTCCAGCAGGTTAAGTACCTGGGCCTGACTGGACATATCCAATCCTGAAACGATCTCATCGGCTACGATTAATGAAGGCCGGATGGATATGGCGCGGGCAATGCATACCCTTTGCAGTTGGCCGCCGCTTAGTTCACGAGGGTATCGCTTGCCAAGCGACGGATCGAGCCCCACCTGTCGTAGCAGTTCGTAAGCGTGTTCCCGTGCTTCGCGAACATTGCCCGCCTTGTTATAGGCCAGCAGGGGCTGCGATACTGCATCATCTATCCGTCGCCGGGGATTCAAGGCGGCGCGAGGTTCCTGGAAAATCATCTGCATCCGGTCGCGGATGGGGCGCAGTTCTGTTTCCTCGAGGGTGGTGATATCACGGCCTGCGAAAAGAAGCGTTCCGGATGTCGGTCGCAATAGCCGAACCAGTGCCCGTCCCAGTGTGGTTTTGCCCGAGCCGGATTCACCCACGATGCCCAGACACTGTCCCTTGCGCGCCCGAAGATCGATGTCCCGGAAGATCGGCACCATCGGAGCCGGTTGAAAACGCTTTTTGGCCGCGAGGTTGGGCAGAGAAACCCCCAGCCTTTGTGCGCAGATAAGTTCAGACCCGTCGCTGTCGATCATATTCGTCCGCCTCACGGATTAACTGGGTCTGCAGGTCGTTCGCCACCGGCGACAACTTTTCGCGGGGCTTGTCATATCTCGGGATCGCCTCCAGCAGGGAGCGGGTATAGGGGTGTGAGGGTGACTGAAACACATCGGAAACTTTGCCCTGCTCAAGAATCATCCCGCTGTGCATCAGGCTGACCCGATCGCAGAGTTTTGCCACGACACCGAGATCATGGGTAACAAAAAGAATTGTTGTCCCGCGTTCCTTCTGCAGGTCACGGATCAGGCGCAGCACTCGCTGTTGTACTGAGACATCAAGGGCGGTGGTGGGCTCATCAGCAATAATGATGCTCGGCTCGGTGCTAAACGCCATGGCAATCAGTACGCGTTGACGCATTCCGCCCGAGAGTTGATGGGGATATTGCTGAAGCACCTGCCCTGGATTCCTGATTTTCACCTCACGCAGGTGTTGTTTTGCACGTTCGTGGATCTGTTGCGACGAGTCCTTATGTGCCAGTCTCAGAATTTCACCCATCTGCTTGCCGATCCGTTTGACCGGATTGAGAGAGGTCAAGGGGTCCTGAGGGATCAAGCTGATGTGGGGGCGACGCCGATGAGCTGACTTGCGGTTCAGGGAGGGCGATGATCTGTGCGCCGGATAGTCGACGTTGCCGGATGTGATAACGGCGCTTGGTGGGAGAATGTCAAGGATCACGCGGCCCAGCATGGTCTTGCCCGCACCGGACTCACCGACCAGACCATGGATTTCTCCTTGGGGCAGGTTCAGGTTGATCCCACGCAGTATTGGCAACAGTACCTGGCCGTTGCGTACCGCAAGATGCAGATCGTGGACAACGAGCGCGCTGGTCACTGCCTTGTCTCCGGGTCAATGACTTCCTTGATTCCGTCACCCAGGGCATTCAGGCCAAGCACTGCCATTACCACGCACGCGACCGGTAAACCCAGAAGCCACGGCGCCTGATGAATATATTGCCGACCCTCCTGGATCAGGTTTCCCCAGGTCGGGGTATCGGAGGCCACACTGAGCCCCACAAAACTCAGGATAGTCTCAACCACAATGGCGATTCCCATCTCCAGGGTTAATAGCACAATCAGCAGGGGTACCAGGTTGGGAAATACTTCCTGGAAAAGAATCCGAACGCGTGTTAACCCGATCGTGACCGCTGATGAAACGTAATCGCGCTCTTTTTGCACCATGGTCTCGGCACGGATTACACGGCAAAAGCGTGTCCAGTCGATAATGACGATGGCGATGATGACGGCATGAAGGCCCGCACCCATTACGGCTACCAGAACGATCGAGAGCAGCACGGCGGGAAAGGACATCCAGATATCGACGGCGCGGGAGATCAGCATGTCTGTTTTGCCGCCGTAGAATCCAGCCAGCATTCCCAGTACGGTGCCGAGAAGCGCGGCCATTGTGGCGGCAATTAGCGCCACTATTAACGCGGTACGGGCACCGTAGATGAGCCGCGAGGCAATGTCACGGCCGAGGTTGTCGGTGCCCAGGAAAAAGACCGGGTCGCCGTTTTCCTTCCATGAAGGTGGAAGAAAAGACGATAGCAGATCCTGCTCCAAGGGGTCATGCGGACTCAGCCACGGCGCAAGCACAGCCGCCAGAAACATCAGTCCCAGCACACACAACCCGAACAGGGCGCGGGGCTCATGCACAATGCGGTACGTCAGCGGTAGATCGGCTCTTCCATCAGACATGACGTAGTCTTGGGTCAAGAAAGGTTATGAAGAGATCAATCAGCAGGTTGACCAGGATAAACAGGATGGCAAAGGTCAGCACCAGCCCCTGGATCAGCGGGAGGTCCCGGTTGATGACGGCATCAATGGCCATGTTGCCGATGCCCGGGTACCCAAAAATCCGTTCAACCAGCACGGTGCCGCCAATCAGGAAGGTGAACTGGACCCCGCTCAGGGCGGTGGCAGGGACCAGCGCGTTGCGTAGTGCCTGACTGTAGATAACCTTGAGCCGGCCGAAACCCTGCGTGCGGGCGAGTGTGACGTACTCGCGGTTCATCTCTGCGTTGAGGCAGGACTTCAGCACTCTTGCCGTAATCGCCATCAGCGGCAGGGCGAGTGACACAGCCGGCAGTACCATGTGATAGAGGACCGATCGAGTGACTTCAAAACGGCCGCGCAGCAGGCTCTCGGTCAGATAGAAGTTAGTCCAACTGTCGAACGAAATCGTGAGATCCATGCGACCGAAGATTGGCATGATCGGGATCGCCACGCCGAGGATCAGGATCAGTGAGAGCGCCCAGAGAAAGTCAGGAATCGCCACGGTGACGCCAATGAAACCGTCGACCAGGCGCTCGGGCCAGCGGCCTCGCCAGAATGTTCCCTTGAGCGCCAGTATCAACGCAAACCCTACGGCGATCAGCATTGCGATGACGACAAGTTCTATGGTCACGGGCAGCCTGCCGGCAATCAGTTCGCCAACATTCTGCCGCAGGCTGATCGACGTACCGAGGTCACCCGTAATCAGTTGACTAAGATAAATGACGAACTGGTGCGCAATTGACTGATCGAGTCCGTAATGCGCGCGTAGTTGCGCAATGTCGGCTTCGGTGGCGCCCGGACCGGTCATCATGGCGATGGGGTCTCCCGGCACGACGCGAAGCAGGATAAAGGTAATGGTAACGGCACCTGCCAGTGTCGGCAGGGCCAACAACAGGCGGTTGATCAGATAGGGGTAACTCATCAGGGCGGGGCAGCGGTGACAACCGCAAAACGCGAAAAGTCCTGAGTCCCCAGGGCAGCGGGCGCCGCCAGGAACTCAGGACCCGACGCGCGGATCAGCCTTTAGGCTTTGTCGTGTGTGGCAGAACGTAGTTTGCGACGTGCGGGGTGAAGTCCAGATCCGAGCGGTAGATGACAGGCTGAACCTGCTGGTAGAGCGGCAACACATACGCATTTTCGGCGATGTATTTGTCCACGGCTTTCCAGCCGGCAATCCGCTTGGCCTCGTCTTTTTCTCCCCACAGTGGCCCGATCATGGCATCCAGATCGTCGGTGTCCCAGGTCGAATGCGGACTGGGGCCGAACATCGCGAATCCGGTTGAGTCATTCGGGTCGCCGATCGAGTCACCCCAGTTGTAGAACGCCGCAGGTGCCAGGGTGTCTGTCGCCCGCAACTCGTAGTGCTTGGCAACCTCATAGACCTCAATCTCGGCCTCGATACCGACTTTGCGCCACATTGCCACGACCGCCTGGATCACCTCGTAGTCTTTGGGCAGGTAGCCCCGGGTGGTCTGAATGGTGAAGCGCACTGGATTATCGGTCGAATAACCGGAAGCGGCGAGCAGCGAGCGTGCCAGATCAGGGTTGTACTCCACCGTCGTGGAGGGATCGAAGGCCGCGTACTCCGGTGCTTGCAGGGTATGCAGCGGCACGCCGTAGCCCCGCAGGAGTTGGTCAACAATGGCGTCTTTATTTACAGCGTGTACGGCTGCTTTGCGAACGTTGGCATCTTCCATAGGGCCGGTGTCGTTGAAAAATATCATCGCGATATCAGACACAGGCGTGGTGACACCCGTGAGACCGGATTTTCCTTTGAGGCGGTCATATTCCTCAAAAGGGATTGCGAGCGTGATATCTGAGGCGCCGCTCTCCACTTCGGCGACCCGACTGGTAGCGTCGGTGACGAACTTGAAGATCACGTTACGAAACGCAGGTTTGCCACCCCAGTAATCGTCGTAGGCTTCCATGCGCACGAAAGAGCCTCGCACAAACTCTGTAACCCGGTAGGGCCCAGAGCCCATAGGTGCTTTCTCGAAACCTTCGGCACCTACTTTTTCAAAGTAATGTGGCGGCAGGATATACCCCGTCAGAAACGCCATCCATTTAAAGAAGTCGGCGACATAGGCATTAACGTCACCGGTCACTTCATTGCCGTTGGCCTTGAGGTTGCCGACAGAGCCCCAGATCAGGCCGCCTACCGGGTTGCCGCTGTCCGGATTGGCAGCCCGGTTGAGATTCCAGACGATGTCTTCACCGGTGATCGGTTTTCCATCCTGCCAGGTTGCACCTTCTCGGACCTTCATATGTACCCGGGTCTTGTCGGCATTCCAACCCCACTCGGTCAGCACCCCCGGTTTAAATGAGAGATCGGGGTTCTGGTCAATATACTGGTCAAAGACTGACTTCCAGATACTTTGCAGCCCGGGATTGACGGACGAAAGTCCGGTGGTCGGGTCCCAGCTTGGCAACGACACGTTATACGCAATCGTTAGGGTGTCACCCGCAGCCTGAACACTGCTCGGCTTGAGCGCCATTGGTATTGCCCCGGTTAATGAGGCAGTCCCCGCCAATTGCAGGAACGATCGTCGATTCATGGACATGTTGATACTCCTCCTGGTGTTATGTGCGCTTCTGGGAGCGCTTGGGTAAATGACAGCGTTTTCGAATGAATGAAAGTGTTATGAGATTGAGGGGTAAAAGTGCTTCAGATGGGTTTGCCCTCACTTGATGACCACGTGCCCATAAGTTCATTGGAAGGCAGAGATTCATCCTGCAGTTTCCTGGCGCTCTCGCTGCCTGCGACTGGCAGTCCTTCGGCGTCGAGTTTGCCGATCTGGACTAGAACGCAGGCCTGATCCCAGTAGATATGTTCATTATAGAGCTTGTCTCCACGGAAGCAGACGATCGCGACCAGTGGAACCTCAACATAGCGGCCGGTGGGCTCGATGCCGGGCAGCATCCAGTCGATTTCGGTCGTATGGGTAAAGCAGAAGACCATCTCATCCACTATCCGGTCGGCTCCCACGGTCCGTGAAATGGGTATCAGCTTGGTATCCTCGGGATTGTTGTTGACGAAGTGATGCTTGTAAAAGCGTTTCAACTGGTCGTGGCCAACCCCGCCTGTGAGCGTTGGAATATGATTGACATAAGGAGATGCCACCATCGTTGCCATGGTCGCATCCACATCGCGTGTGACGAACTCGTGGTAGCAGTGCGCATCCCATAACTCACTGAGATTGAAGTGAGGTCCCAGCGCACGGCGAAAGCATGCCATCGAGCGCGAATGCGCCATCATTGCTGAAGGCTTGTGGTAGGAGTCCCTTCCCGGCGTATTGAAGGCATGATCGGTGTCGGGATAGGTATATATCTCAACGTCAGTGCGGTTCGAGAAAGCGTTCGTGACCTGGTCGCGCGCTTGTGCCGGCACAAACTGGTCAAGCTCTGCGAAGTGCATCACCATCGGACAAGTGATCTGGTCTTTGAGGTCAAGGTCTTCTTCTATTCCGACACCGTAGTAACAGACTGCCGCATCGACCTCACAATGGGCGGCGGCAAGGTAACTGAGTTTTCCGCCAAGACAGAAGCCAATTGCACCGACTTTGCCCTTGCATGCGTCCTGGGAATGCAGTGCTGACGTGGCAGCCTGCATATCCTCGATTGCCTTTGCGATATCAAATTGCTGATAAAACCCGAAGGCTTTCTGAAACTCTTCTTCGCTGTAGCCAAGTTCGACACCGGGCTCCATGCGCCAGAAAAGATCAGGAGCCAGCACGGTATACCCTTCTTCGGCGTAATAGTCGGCCACCTCACGGATATGCCAGTTAATGCCAAAGATTTCTTGCAGGAGCAGGATGCCCGGTCCCGAACCCGTCTCGGGCGTTGCGAGATAGCCCTTGAATTGACCCGAGCCATCTGTTGCAGTGATATCGATATACGTGCCTGCCATTGCCCTATCCTCTATCCCAATCAATTGCTCAAAAGTCAAACTTATCATACATTAGTTGCCATATTCTGATAAAGCGAGTCAACAAATTGCGGCTTATTCCTAATCCGATCGCCCTCCGGTTCGGGGCTTCGACACTATGAAGCGTATCTGTGTGTTCTGCGGATCGACGATGGGTGATCGTGAGGCTTATCCCGAAGCGGCTACTGCGTTTGGTTCATTGCTAGCGGCCCACGGGTTTGGACTTGTCTACGGGGGCGCTTCTATCGGTTTGATGGGTGCTGTTGCGGATGCAGTGCTGCAGGCGGCGGGGGATGTCACGGGTGTTATCCCGCAGTCATTGGTGGATAAGGAGATTGCGCATTCGGGTCTGACACAAACCCATATCGTGGACACCATGCATGAGCGTAAGGCGCTGATGGCAAAACTCTCAGATGGGTTTGTCGCACTGCCAGGCGGAATTGGCACCTTGGAAGAGTTATTTGAGATGTGGACCTGGGCGCAATTGGGCATGCACGACAAGCCGTGTGTGCTACTGAATGTGGCGGGTTACTATGATGAACTTATCTGCTTTTTGGACAAGATGACGGACTCGGGTTACCTGAAGGAGGCAAGCCGTTCACAACTGCAAGTCGCGTGTTCCCCAGAAGAAGCCATCAGGGCTTGCAAGGTATAACCCAAGGGCAGATGCAGACAGATAAAGTGATCGCATTAATCTGCGCACTTCGTGATGCGCTTAGTGCGAGGAATCAGTTGGAGGTGGTTAAGTTGACGGTTTCGCGATTGTCGGCGCTAACGCTCGATGGCAGGGCGACAGAGCCCCTGCGGGCGCCGCCGCCACACTTTGAAAGCGAGCTGGCGCTTGCGAT
>Ga0233427_10003873_pt1 | contig 12780 bp, 10 predicted proteins | sample SI_118_April2016_5_FD_179885 | JGI IMG/M metagenome (GOLD analysis project Ga0233427, IMG submission 179885) | Seawater microbial communities from Saanich Inlet, British Columbia, Canada - SI_118_April2016_100_MG | ecosystem: Environmental > Aquatic > Marine > Inlet | place: Canada: British...
CATGAAGCGGGTAAGTCTCGCTTTCCTGCTCGAACGGCGGGTACCAGAGTGGCAGGGGATCAAAGTAGGTCTCGATCCGCTCGCGTTCGCTGTCGGGTGGCTGCTGATCGCCGTGGCCCTGCGCCGCCAGGCGGAACTTCTGGAGTTCCTCGCTGTAGATCTGCATGACGATGGGGGCGTCGTGGTCAATCAGACCAAGTTCGACCGCTTCCTTGAGATATCCGGCATTGGCAAACTTGTAGAACCGGTGCCCCTCGCCCAGTTCGTGCCGCCAGTGGCAACCATTGGCGATATAGGCGTCGAGCTGGTTCGGGTTCACCTCGCCCTTCCCCGCGAGACCACCGTTGGCGCCACGGAAGCCGGCAAGCAAACCGACATTGGGTTTGCGCAAGTGGTTCACGAGGTAATCGGAGTAACCACCGGGATACTTCGGTGAACCGTCTTCGGCCATCAGGGACGTGATTTCCAGGCGATGGCCCAGTTCAAGCATGACATCCTGGAAGGGGCGCACATTGCGGTCCGGGGCAACGACCGGCTGGCGAATGGCGTCGGCCATACCATCAGGATCACTGATCGGACGATCGAGCAGAGAGATGCAATCCCAGCGTTCCAGATAGGTCGTGTCGGGAAACACGAGGTCGGCATAGGCCACCATCTCAGATTGATAGGCATCCGAATAGATGATGTGGGGAATCTTGTATTCGCCGGTCTCGGGATCAGTGTCGGTCAGCATCTTCAGCGTGCCCGGCGTGTTCATCGCCGAGTTCCAGGCCATGTTGGCCATAAACATGAAGAGGGTATCGATCTTGTAGGGGTCACCCTTCCAGGCATTGGTGATGACGCTGTGCATCATGCCGTGGATCGCAAGCGGCGCATCCCAGGAATAGGCCTTGTCGATGCGCACAGGCGAACCGTCCTGCTCGAGCAGAAGGTCCTCGGGCCCACCGGGAAAACCCAGCGGCATGCCCGGCATCGGCTGACAAGAGCCAATCTGCTCGGGCTTGCCCGTCGGCCTTGCAGGACAGGGAATATGGCGCGGATAGGGTGGCTTGTAGCGATGCCCGCCTGGCGTATCCACGCTGCCCAGCAGCAATTGCAGGATGTGGATCGAGCGGCAGGTATGAAAACCGTTGGAATGGGCCGAAATGCCACGCATGGCGTGCATGCTGACCGGCCGCCCGATCATGCGGTCGTGCTTTCGGCCCCAGCTGTCGGTCCAGGGCTGCTCGATCACGACCTCACGCTCGAAGGCCGCCTCGGCCAGTTCATCGGCGATGCGACGGATATCGGCAGCATCCATACCGGTGCCGGCAGCGGCCTTCTCCGGCGTATAGGCGTCATCAAGGCATCGGCGCGCAATCAACTCGAAGGCCGGAACGGCCTTGCGCCCGTCGGCCAAGGTGACTTCGCCCTTCATGGCAGGCGCGGCGTCAGGGTCATCGGACGCCACGGCCATCGCGCGTTTGCGGTCCCAGACCAGCGGTGTCCCGTTATCGTCGCGTGCGGCCAGACCATCATCAGCACCACCCGGGTTCTGGATGATGAGCCAGGGTGCGTTGGTGTAGCGAATGAGGTAATCGAGATCGACACGGCCGTTGCGCAGGAGTTCGTGGCACAGGGCCATGACCAGCAAGCCATCGGTACCCGGCGTGATGCCCACCCATTCATCGGCGATTGCCGAATAACCGGTGCGGACCGGATTGATCGACAGGACCTTGACGCCGCGTTCCTTGAGCTGACCTAGCCCGATTTTAAGCGGGTTGCTGGCATGGTCCTCGGCAACGCCGAACAGCACGAGATATTCCGTGCGCTCCCAATCGGGCTCGCCGAACTCCCAGAACGACCCGCCGGTTGTGTAGAGGCCGCCGGCGGCCATGTTGACCGAACAAAAGCCACCATGGGCGGCATAGTTGGGTGTTCCAAACTGCGCGGCCCACCAGCCGGTAAACGCCTGGCTCTGATCACGCCCTGTGAAGAGCGCAAGTTTGCGGGGATCGTCGTCGCGGATGGGCTTCAGCCAGGAGACGGCAAGATCGATCGCCTCATCCCAGGAGATCGGCTCGAAGGCGTTCTCGCCGCGTGCCCCGACCCGCTTGAGCGGAGTTGTCAGGCGCGCAGGCGAGCGATGGTTCATCAGGCCGGCAGCACCCTTGCCGCACAGCACACCCTTGTTCACGGGATGGTCACGGTTTCCGTCGATATATACCGGCTTGCCGTCTTTCTTGTGCACCCTGATGCCGCAACGGCAGGCGCACATGTAGCAGGTGGTCGTGACGATTTCGTCGGCGACCGGCGGCATTTCGGCAATACGTCGTTCAAGGCGGCGTTGATCGTCCGACAACGTTCGCTCCAGGCAAACAAAACAAAATGAACCTGAGCCATCGGCGACCGAACGGTCCCTTGGTCAAGCGGCGGTAACGGCAGGTTGTGCGTAGATCATCGCTGGCGCAAGCCCGTGCAACCGATCGCTGGCTCAGTTATCCAGAATCACGGGAAAACAGGAGGACCAATAGCTCCTAATTGCTGATGCCAACCGGGCAACAGCAAACCAGGAATCAATCAAACGATGACACGATTGGCGGGGAAAAGAACAATCGCACGGGTTCCGTTCCCCGGCACGCTCTCCAAGGTAACCTTGCCGTTGTACAACTCGACCAGTTGACGCGTCAACGGCAGGCCCAGAACGGTGCCTTCGCGCGTCCGACCGGGTCCGCCAAACTGCACGAAGGGCTCGAAAGCGAGCTCAAGTTCTTCTTCGACCATGCCGACACCGTTGTCTTCGATGGTGAATCTGGCGCGCCCTTCCTCATCGATCTCGGCGCTGATTCGCACAACCCCCTCGGCCTTCGAAAACTTCACGGCGTTCGAAACGAGATTGAGAATGACCTGGCGTATGCGTCTGCCGTCTGCCGTCTGCGAGCAATCGCACCGTCCCTTCTCTGGTCTCGTTCATGATCGCGATTTTGTTTTGTTCGGCACGCGGTGCAATCAAACGAATGCTGTCGGCGACAATGTCGGAGAGATCTATCATGTCATCTTCCAGGGCGAGCTTTCCAGCCTCGGCCTTGGAGACATCCAGAATGTCCTCAATCAGGCGCAGCAGCAGATTGGCGCTGTCGTTGATATCGCGCAGATAACCCCGATACCGCTCAGTTCCCACGGGCCCGAACATTTCGCGCAGCATCAGGTCGGAGAATCCGATCACGGCATTCAGCGGCGTACGCAGTTCATGGCTCATGTTGGCCAGGAACTCGGACTTTGCCTGGCTCGAGGCCTCGGCAACCTTGTGTGCCTCCTCGAACGCTTGTTCGGCGCGTTTACGATTGGTGATGTCCTGCACCGTGCCCTCGTAATAGAGCACCTTGCCTCCGGCATCGCGCACTACCCAAGCATTTTCGCTGATCCACAAACGCCGGCGGGACTTATGCGCAAAAATCTCAGATTCAAAATTTTCAACGCGATCAGCCGCTTCAAGGATGCGCTTGAATTCATCGCGCCGGCCAGGATCAGCATACCATTCGGCGGCAATGTCATTGACGCCGTTGAGTTGTTCGGCCTCTGTTTCATAACCATTGAGGCGTACCAGGGCCGGATTGGCACGGAGTTGGCGTCCTTCAGGAGACGACCGGTAAATGCCGATATTGGCGTTGTCAAAAATATCCCGGTAGGTCCCTTCAGCCTCCTCAAGTGCCTCCTGCAGACGGACGAGTTCAGAAATGTCCACGGTCGTGCCGATGAAATAGAGCAACGCGCCGTCTTGATCGCGCACCGGTGTCGCGGTCTCGCTGGCCCAGCCCTCGCTGCCGTCACGGCGGCGATAGCGCACAACAAAGTTTCGGACAAAACCATCACGCTCGATCAAGCCCAGGAAACGGGGGCGTGTAGTCGCTTCGACATAGATTTGCGCACCGACGTCGCGAATGTCCTCAATGAGTTCTTTCGGCGACTCATAACCGTTCATCTCCGCCAGGGTCTGATTGGCCCTCAGAAGACGCCCGTCGGACGTGGTTTGAAAGATGCCGACACCTGCCTGCTCGAAGATCCTGCGAAAGACCTGGTCATCGTTCGCGTCCATGTTCGAGGGAAGGTTCACAACATCAGTTCCAGACATCCAGAAGACGCCGGGCGACGGCGACCTCGATCACCCCGGTGTTGCCGCTCCTGGCGGCACGCTCCAGCAGCCGCAAGGCGCCGGTGGTGTCGCCATCAAGAAACAACTCATGCGCGGCAAACAGATCGGCTGCGGGATAACCTCTGAATTCGTTGAGGTAGTCGTTCGATGTCATCTCACCTGCAAACAGGTCAAGGGTCGGACCACCGAGCCAGTCTTCCCTGAATTCGGCGCGGGACGCGCTCGACAGGAGTTCGATTTTTTCTTCACCGGCAAGTGTCAGGGCCAACCACTTTTCCGCCAGCGGATAAGTATCTGCATCGTGATACGTCAGCGCCTGTGAGAACAGTTCCGCCGCCGCATTGTGATCGCCGCCGGAAAAGGCGATCCAGCCGCCAAGCAGCCTCGCCATGTAGCGATCGTAATCGTCAAATGCCGTCTCCTGCGCCCGTTTCGCATCGGTTTCCGCCAACAACCATTGGTCAAGCAGGGCATGGCAATGCGCCCGTGCCCAATGGCCATAATGGTAATCATCCATGCGCGCGATTGCGCCGGAGAAATCGCGAACCGCCTCATCGCAGTTCCCCAGGACCCAGTTGGCATAGCCGCGCAGAGAATAACCGTAGTGATCGTCGGGCCAGGACTCGACATAAAGATCAGCCTGAACCAACGCTTCATTCCAGCGTTGATCCTCCGCCGCTTCGTCGAATCTACTGCTGATTTCATTTCTGGAGCTTCCGGTTTCCGAAGCCTGTTCGACACGATCCTCCAGCGCGTCAACTTGATCGTTGAACCATGAAGACAATTCCAGATCAGGTAACCAGGACGATACCTGGTCTTCGCCATCGCTCTTTAGAACGACTCCGGCACCGATCATCACCACAGCCAGAACAATCAGGCCGACCACAACGACGGACGAACCGCCTTCGCGGTTCACCACATTGTCCCTGCCCGATCTGGGATCAATTCCCAGCATGATTTGCGCGCCCTGTGTGCCCTTGTAGCGGAGTGTACGTTACTGCACGGCTTCCGTGAAACCTCAGCCCGTACCGCAGAACCCGGCGTTCGACGGTGGCAGGGGGTCGCGGCCCAGAATGATGTCGGCGGCCTTTTCGCCGATCATCATGGTGGGCGCGTTGAGGTTGCCGCTGGTCACCGAAGGCATGATCGAACTGTCGACAATGCGCAGGTTTTCGATGCCATGGACCCTGCATTTCGGATCAACCACCGCCATGGCGTCGGTTCCCATCTTGCAGCTGCCGCTGGGATGGTATGCGCTTTCTGCCGTTTCGCGGATGAGCTGGTCGATCTCGGCATCGCTCTTGGCAGAGGCCCAAGGCTCGACCGCTTTCTCGCGGAAGGGATCAAATGCCGCCTGTGATGCAATGTCACGGGCCTGATGAACACAAGCGCGAAGGTCTTCGAGATCGCGCGGATCGTCCAGGAAGTTGAAATTGATCAACGGGCGTTGCGTCGGGTCCGACGAGGCCAAACGAACGGTGCCCCGGCTGTGTTCACGCAACGTCCCGACACAAAGGCAGAAACCACCCTGGGTCGTGCTGGCACCCCAGCCATCAAGCAGAAACGGGAAGAAATGATACTGGATATCGGGATGGGGTTTGTCCGGCGATGAGCGGGTAAAGGCGCCGACTTCAACCTGGTTCGACGCGCAAACGCCGTCATGGTCGAGGAACCAGCGTGCACCGGCCATCACCTTGGCAATCGGCCTGGCGTGCCGGTTGCGCGAATGCTTGAGTTCGCCGGCCCACTGGACGTGAACCTCCAGATGATCCTGCAAGTTGGCGCCAACGCCGGGAAGATCGCGCAGCACCTTGATGCCGTGCTCGCGCAGGTGATCGGCGGGCCCGATGCCAGACAACATCAGGAGATGCGGCGTCGAAAAGGCACTCGCCGAGATGATGATCTCACGTGCGGCCATCAGGGTTTCACGCTGACCACCGGCATCAATCTCGACCCCTACCGCCTTGCGCCCTTCCATCACGATACGGCGTGCGGAGACCTTGGTGCGCACGGTCAGGTTGGGCCGACCTCTGGCGGGGTTGATATAGGCATGCGCGGTGCTGGCCCTAATGCCGTTGTCGACATTCATGTCGAATGGGCCAAAGCCTTCCTGTTGAAAGCCGTTCACGTCATCGGTGCGCAGATACCCCGCCTGCTCGCCGGCATCGACAAACGCACGGTTGAGCGGATCGGCAATCGGCAGGCTCTGTGTTGCGACCGGGCCCGAACCACCGCGCCAGGCGCTCTCGCCACGGCTGTTGGTTTCGCAGCGCTTGAAATAGGGCAGTACGTCGGCATAGGACCAGCCCTGCGCGCCCTGTTCGGCCCAGCGTTCGTAGTCGCGTGCGTTGCCGCGAATATAGGCCATGCCGTTGATCGACGAGGAACCGCCCAGGCCCTTGCCGCGCGGCTGATAGATCTTGCGCCCGGCAAGGTTCTTCTGGGGAACGGACTCGTAGGACCAGTTCCACTTCCCGCCCAGGAAATGCATGCCGAACGCTGCGGGCATCTTGATCGACCAGTGGTTCGACTCTCCGCCTGCCTCAAGCAGCAGAACGGAGACATCGGGCTCTTCGGTCAGCCGCGCCGCGAGCGACCCACCGCCGGAGCCGGCCCCAACGATAATATAGTCGTAACTGGTCACATGCTTCCCCTTCGCAGCATTCCGGCATCACGCCACAACCAACCGTGTCAGCCCGGCCTTGAGCCGGGGCCTCGAGAGGCCGGCATCTGCCTGTCGAGGTCCTGGCTCTCCGCTTCGCTCGGCCGGGATGACAGAGATTGATGAAGCCTCAGCGTTTCTGGTCGCTCCACTCGGTATCATAGATTCCCTGGATGTCGCCCTCGTCGCGCACGTATTCGCGCGAAGCATCACGCGCGGGGTTCCAGTCCCAGGGCGCACGTTTGCCCATGGCAAGAGCCTTGTGCAGGAACAGACGCCGTTTCTGGCTTTCGGTCACACGGCTCCGCAACTCGACGGGATCCCATTGTCTGAACACCTCGGCGTGCAATTCGGCCTCGATTTCCCTGACTGCTTCCGTTCCGGCCAGGTTGGTCAGTTCATCGGGGTCGGCCTCAAGGTCATACAAAACCGGTGGATCGTCCTCGCCATACATGTACTTCCAGCGCCCGCGACGCACCATCAGCAGCGGGAACTCGGAGCCTTCGCCATTGTATTCGCTGTAGGCGACGTCGGGCCAGCCTTCCGTGCTGCCGCCGGCGAGCCCCGCCATGCCGTGACCATCGATCTCGCTCACGAGTTCGGGCATCTGCCCATCACCGGCCCATTCCAGGAAGGTCGGGAAGAGGTCGAGCAACGAGACGTTCTCTTTCACTCTGCGCGGCTGATACATGCACGGCGCATGCACGATCATGGGCACACGAACGGACCATTCGTGGAAGCTCATCTTGAACCACATGCCGCGCTCACCGAGCATGTCGCCGTGATCGGCCGCCAGCACGATGATGGTGTTGCCCTTCTCTCCGATCGTTTCGAGCGTATCGAGCACCCGCCCGATCCGCTCGTCTAGCCAGCTCATCACCGCGTAATAGGCGCGCCGCGCGCGACGGACATCGGCGGGCCCGACCTCCTCCATGTGACGCCCGGTCGTGTAGAACAGTCGCCGGCTGTGGGCGTCGCGCTCTTCAAGCGGGATATCGCCGACCCTGGGGTCGTCGATCTCATCGTCATTGTACTGATCCCAATGGCCGGGTGGCGCCAGATAGGGGTCGTGGGGCGAGATGAAGCTGGTTGCCAGGAAGAACGGCCTGCCATCGCCCCGGTCGGCATGGTCATGGAGCCAGCGGCAGGCCTCGACCGTGACCTCCTCGTCGTAGTTCGTGTTGACGCTGCGCCGCCAGGGACCGGCATCAAGCACCGCACGCATCGAGTGATACCAGGGCACCCAATAGGTCGCACCGAGCGACCAGTCGGTCGTCCATGAGAAATCAGATGGGTAGACATCAGTCGTCACCCGATCTTCGAAACCGTGGAGCTGGTCGGCTCCGATGAAGTGCATCTTGCCTGAAAGGCAGGTGTGATAATCCATCGAACGCAGATAGTGCGCGAAGGTCGGCACTTCGGAGGGAAACTCGTTGGCGTTGTCGTAGGACCCGATCTTGCTCGGCATCCTGCCCGACATCAGGCTGAAACGCGCCGGCGCGCAGATCGGATAGTTGCAATAGGCGTTCTCGAAAACCACGCCTTCGTTCGCCAGCCGCTCGATATTGGGCGTGCGGCAAACCGCTCCGCCATAGGGCTTGAGCACCTGCGGCGCGAGCTGGTCCATCATGAGATAGAGAATGTTTGGCTTTTTCAAAACGAAATCCCCACGAACAATTGGCCGCTGGCTCGTCGGCACCAGCCCAGACTAGATCGGATCGCGAAATGGTTGAACCGCTCGTGGTTCAACCATTTCGCGTGAATCTGATCTATCTCAAATAGGTAGAGCAGCTTCACGCGTAAAGCCTCTATCGCAAGCGATGCAGACTGAACGCGATCTGCTCTAGACTGGCGACAGACCTTGGGGAAATGGACATGAACTTGCCCGACAGCTTATGGGCCGCAAGCGCCTCTCCCGCCGCCGAGACACCTCCTTTGAAAGGCCGGCACGGTGGAGATGTCGTCGTGATCGGTGGCGGCTTCACCGGGCTCTCGACAGCGCTTCATCTGGCCGAGGCCGGTAAATCGGTGATCGTCCTGGAAGCGGCCGAACCCGGTTGGGGTGCCTCGGGCCGCAACGGCGGCCAGGTCAATCCGGGCTGGCGCATGTTGCCATCGGAAATCGCCGCCAAGTACGGCAGCAACCGCACGCCCACAGTGCTTGATATGCTGAACAAGGCGCCCGATCTGGTGTTCGATCTGATCGGGCGTCATGGCATTGCCTGCGATCACGAACGCCATGGCTTTGTCCATGCCGGGTTCGGGCGTGTCGGACGGGATTTTCTTGATGGCTGGGTCAGGGAATGGGGCGAGCTTGGCGTCAAGGTCGAACGCTTTGACCGTGCTGGTCTCAAGGACCTGATCGGCACAGATCTCTATCATCTGGGTATACTCGATCCGCGCGGCGGGCATCTGCAGCCGCTCTCCTATGCCAGGGGATTGGCCCATGCCGCCATCGCCAAGGGTGCGAAGGTTTATGGCCAAAGCCCCGCCCAGAGCATCCATGAACAGGGCGCAGGCTGGCGCGTCGTCACGGCCACCGGCGAGGTCGAGGCCAAGCACGTGATCCTGTGCACAAACGGTTATGCCGACAAGGTCTGGCCTGATCTGGAAAAGACCGTGGTTCCGATCACCACCTTTATCGCCGCATCCGAGCCGCTCGATGCAGCACGCCTGAACATGGTCCTGCCCGGGCGACACCACGTCGCCGAAACGCGCCGCGCACTGCATTATTTCAAGCTTGATCGTGACAATCGCTTTGTTATCGGCGGCCGGGGCAACTTCACCAATCTCGAAGAACCGGGATCGGTCGAACACCTGAAGAAGACAGCACGCGAGATTTTCCCCGCACTGGAAGGGATTGGCTGGAGCCATGGCTGGGGCGGCAAGGTCGCCGTCACGCCGGATCACACACCGCGTCTGTTCAAGCTGGCCAACAATGTCCATGCCGGGATCGGCTTCAACGGTCGCGGGGTCGCCATGGGTTCGATGTTTGGAACGCAGCTGACCAGGGTGGTGCTCGGCGAAGAGCCCGATATGCCGATCGAGGACATCGACATCATTCCCAATCATGCCTTCCGGCAGTTCGGGATCACCTGGTTCCTGTCGACCGGACGCCTGCTTGATCGCAAGGACATGCGCGATGATCAGATCGGCTGGACCTGACTGGACTGTTTTGTATCAGGCGGCAGATAGGTCCGCGCCGCCATCTCCTTGACCCATCCGCGAAAGGCCGCAACAGCAGGCCTCTCAAGCGCCTGGGGAACGCAGACGAAGTAGACGCGGCAATCAAGCTGGAGCGTGACGTCAAAAGGCGCAGCCAGCCTTTTCCAGGCAAGGTCATCGATCACCAGCGCACGAGGCATGAGGGCAACCCCGCGCCCCATGGCTGCAGCTTCCAGCGCCATCACGGCAACATCGAAATGCGGGCCACGCGAGACATCGATGCCTTCGACCCCGGCGGCCTTCAACCACATGGACCAGTCAGGCACCGCGCCAAGGTAACCCCAGCTTTCATCATGAAGGAGCGTGTGGTGCGCGAGATCTTCGGGTTTACGCAGCGGATACTCGCCCTTCATCAGAGAAGGACTGCAAACCGGCGTCATGTAGTCCTGGGAGAGTGCTTCGACATGCAGCCCCTCGTAGTTTCCCGCGCCATAGCGCAAGGCGATGTCGGCCTTCTGCTGCTGCAGATCGATCACGCTCGATGAAGTCGAGAGGTGCAGATCGAGATCGGGATAGGAGTCCTGAAACGCCTGAAGGTTGGGAATAAGCCACTTGGCCGCGAGAGTCGGGTCGGCGGTAATGACAAGGCGCGATTCATTGTCGAGCATCGACAGGCGCGCCACCGAACGGTCCAGCGTTGAAAGCCCCTCGGCAAGGCCAGGCAGGAGCAGGTGACCAGCAGCCGTGAGCTCAAGGGCACGGTGGCGGCGGCGGAACAGCTCATGCCCCAAACGCTCCTCAAGTCCACGGACCTGATGGCTGACGGCAGCGGCGGTGACATTGAGCTCTTCTGCCGCCTTGCTGAAACTCAGCTGACGGCCTGCAGCTTCAAAGGCACGCAAGGCGTTGAGCGGAAGGTTGGCGATCGTCATGGAGTGTTTTTAACACGAGCAAAACTATTGTGAAAGCTTAGAACATCTCCTTTGAAAAAATCGTCCTGAAACCCCAAATCCTCTATCAGACAACGACGCAGAGCGTCACAGCAAGAAGGAGAAAGTCCATGAACACGATCCTCGATCAAGGAATCCTCGGCCATCCCTACTCGCCGAAGGCTTACTGGGCTTCCGATGTCAGCGTCACCCCGATGCGCTCGGCCCCGCCCCTTCGCAGCGGCAATCTCGGCCGCTCGATCAGCGCCCTCTGGCAGTCCCTGACCAAGGGCTGATTGCTGAACCAACGAACAGGGGCGGTTCCCGACAGCGCCGCCCCTTTTTCGTGGCCAATCGCCACCCGGTTCAGAACCAGGCAGGATTTCCGGGTCGATGCCTGGCGGAAACAGGCGCCACGCACCCGGGAGCAGCCTTGACCCATGCGCGCCACTGCTCAGCCAGAAGATCACCGGCAACCAAACGTTCCTCATCGGGTTCCCGGTGTTCCGGCGATGCATCCCGCCAGTTGTCCCAATCCGAACATTCGCAATGACATAAGGACAGAACATCGCGGGCCAGATTGACCTCGACAAACCAAAGGCCAGCCGCATCGGATTTACCCCATGCTTCGGGGTTTTCCCCATGACGGCAGCGCTGCCAGGCCTCTACACCCGTGACAAAGGCTCCTGTCGGCATGTCCGTGGTGTCGAAGCCGATCCCGAGATGTGTGCAATGCGCGGGATCGAGTTGCGGGTCGACCTGGGCCCAACACCGGGCCTTCGTCAGCCAAACCTCACAGATCCAATGATCCTCGTGACGGCCAGCCCCGAAATAGCTCGCAAAGCCGCAACGCACACGCGCAGCCCTGCCCTTGTGGCACAGCATCGAACACAGCATCAAAGCATAATCGCGACAGGTCCCGACCTCGCGCTCAAAGGGCGCGCGCGAGAGCGCCAGTGGGACATTGTTGGCCCCCAGAACGTCTTCCAGACGCTTTGCGACAGCCAGGGTCTGGCGCGACTTCCCGTTGAAACCGGCCGGCGGCTTTTCGTAAAGAAGCGCGCCATAGTAGTCGTGCAGCAAGAGGCCCTGGACAACACGACAAAGCACGCCGACATCATCATCAAGGGCGTCGAACAGACGAACATCACTGCGGGGTCCGACAGCACGCTCTGTGCGGTGAAATAGAGCTCTTCGCTTCCCATGGCTTAGCCTGACAGGGGTGCACGCGACCGGCAACGGCGCACCGGCCGTTTGATCAGCAGCTTGCGAAACTGACCGTACCGTCGGGCAGTGTGGTATCGCAATAACGCGCGCCGACGCCCGCAGCCATGATCACCTGATCGAGAGTCCAGTTCGAACCTGCCAGATTGGTGCCGCTGAAGTCCGTGTGCATCGTTCCAAGACCCATAAGGTTCGTGTCACCAAGATCTGCTGACGTCAGGACGGCACGATCGACCACAGCCTGCGACAGGTCGGCCCCGCGCAGGTTCGCGTCGGAGAGATCGGCGCCAGTCAGATTGGCCCCACCGAGGTTCATTCCCGATAGATCCGCGCCGCTGAGGTCGCAGTCGACACAGACATTGGTCTTCATAAGCCGCTGCAAATCAGCTTCGTCATAGGCTGCGGCCCCTCGATCAGATCCAAACAGAGAACTGCAAACAAAATCACACGCATCGTCTTCTCCATATTGCCACATCAAGATCGGGCGCGGTTACCGATACCCGGATCGATACGCCAACGTACGATCCCACCAGTGTGTCGCGCATTGACATGACACCGGAGTTTCCCCGGCCATAGAGGGATTTCGTGTGAACGTGATCTGCTCTAATCGTCGGCAGTCGCCCCACCTTCAGCCTTGCGCCGGGCGATGAAGCCCGTGAGTTCCTCAC
>Ga0233427_10003879_pt1 | contig 12768 bp, 5 predicted proteins | sample SI_118_April2016_5_FD_179885 | JGI IMG/M metagenome (GOLD analysis project Ga0233427, IMG submission 179885) | Seawater microbial communities from Saanich Inlet, British Columbia, Canada - SI_118_April2016_100_MG | ecosystem: Environmental > Aquatic > Marine > Inlet | place: Canada: British...
GATTAATTTATTGTTAGGTTGTGCAATTGATGGTGAGCATTCTATTAGATTATATATGTCAAATGAGTTTCCTAATGGCTGGTCATATATTTTTAAAGAAAATGGAAACACTATTGATGATATTGAGATAAGCGGAGGAGAGAGTAAACCTTTGGCTTTACTGATAACTATTGGAAGTCAGGCTACTTACAATATTGATGGAGACATGTTTGAGGCCTTGGCAGCAAAAATTGGAGATGACACAGTTAATGCAGCTCAACCGATAACTGTTTTCCTTAAACTTACTGATGGTTTTGATTATTCTTCTTTAAAATATAAGACCAATTTAGAACCCGGTGAAAGTTTTACGTTCCAACTGAATCTTGAAAACAGTGCGAATGGTGATGATACCTTCACATTATCGGCGACTTCATATCCAATTGGTTGGAGAGTTGTATTCCCAGAGGATAATACTATTGATATTCCTGCAGGTAGAAGTGAAGTAATTCCAATACAAGTCACAGTGGGAGATGATGCTCGGAATGGAGATGAGGTGAGTATAACCATTTCTATTACCAGCCAATTATCAAAGATTGAACAACAACAGATTTTTGTAGTGGAAGTTGAACAAGGCTTCACCGATCGTTTAGGTTCTGCATTTTCAGATTTATGGTATGTTTTTGTATTTTTAGGACTAATTATGGCAATTGGTTTTGCCACCTATTCTCGTTCAGATGAAGATGAATGGGATGATTATGATGATTATGAAGGTGATATTGATACCCCTGCCAGGGAAACGAGTTCACAGTCTGATGATGATTGGGATGATTGGAATTAAGGAAGTATCATGTCAGCCACATTGCGATATTTAGGAGGGGCTTCAGAAGTTGGAAAAGTAGGTGCTTTGCTTGAGGGTTCTGAAGGTCGTTTATTGATGGATTATGGTATTCAACCTGATGATCCACCAAGATATCCTTTACCTGCTCCAAATGTTGACGCCTTACTTTTGACACATGCCCACTTGGACCATTGTGGTTTGGTTCCAGATGTTGCTAGTAAGGGCACTCCAGTCGTTTCTACACCGGTAACAGGAGAATTGGCTGCAAGAATGGCTAAGGACACGTTATACGTGTCTGAAATAGAGAATTATCCCCGTCCTTTCCATCCAACAGCAATAGGAGACTTGAAGCAAAATCTTAGACCTTCAATCCCTGGTCGTGTAGAGTATAGGGGCGGTTTTGAATTCCAAATGCATAATGCCGGACATATACCGGGAGCAGTTATGTTTGAATTCCCTCAGCATGATTTTCTTTTTACAGGAGACATTCATACTGTAGATACTCAATTAACACGAGCTGCTAAACCAAAACAATGTAAAACATTAGCTATAGAATCTACCTACGGTGGACGCGAGCACCCAAATAGAAGAGAAGTAGAATCAGAGTTAATAGATTCAATTGAAGATACAGTTAACTCGGGAGGGCAAGTAGTTCTTCCTTCTTTTGGTTTAGGGCGCTCACAGGAACTATTGATGTTAACTCAGGGTCTAGGTTTTGAGGTTTGGTTAGATGGAATGGGAAGAGATATGGCTAAAATCTTTCAAAAATATCCGGGTGCGATTCGAGATGTGGGTTCGATGAATCGAGCATTTAAAGAAACAAATTTTGTTAAGTATAGCCGACAGAGAACTAGAGCAATGAAAGGCGACGTAATTGTAACTACTTCAGGCATGCTTAATGGTGGGCCAGTTCTCAACTATATTTCTAAAATACGAAAAGATTCATCTTCGGCAATATTTTTGACAGGATTTCAGGTTCCTGGTACCAATGGCCATTTGTTAAGAGAGGAAGGTCGTTTGAGGCTTGAAAGAGATCCCGAATCTTCTAGTTTCAGTGTGGATTGCAAAGTTGAATCTTTTGATTTGAGTGGCCACGCAGGTCACAGCCAAATAGTGAATTTTATAGATAAATGCAATCCTGAAAAAGTTATACTTTATCATGGCGATAATCGAGAAGCCTTTTCTGAAGATCTTAAAGATTATGATTTAATTTTACCTCAAGAAAATGAATATATCAGTATAGATTAATTTTCTTCGGTATCATATTCGGCACCAATAAACATTCTCAAAAATCCTAATAGCATAAAGAAGATTAATGATGTGAAAACAATTCCATATGGTCCTTGCAACTCTATTGAGTCTTGTATTCTTCCTTCAGTTGTAGACAAATAATAATTAATATTTATTACAATTTCAGCTACAGTAAATGTAATAAATAACATGACTCCAAGATTTACAAGATAACTAAGGAATAGGGTTCTCAATGTTTTTGACACACTCTTTTTTTGTGCCTTAGACAATAAGGAAGCATCCATTCCAGCTGGCTTAAATTGCTCAGCATAGTTTTCGTATTTTATTGCAGCATAAGATAATTCAATATATATCACAAATCCTAATCCAATAAATATGCCTCCTGAAAGATATTCCTTCCAAGTGAGTTCTTTTTCCATAGTGTCATAACCACAATAGGCAGCATCATATGTTTCGAGACAAAGATTGGGATTGTACAAGAATCCAATAATAATGACTAGTCCAATTGAAGCTGCAATAGCCCATCCTTTTCGTTTCCATATTCCATATGCTCCCAAGAAGGGTACGATTCCAAATATTATATTCGAAAGTCTAATTTTTGCATCTTCAATTCTTTCACTAGTACCTTTTTTATCATCATAAACAATCTTTACAGGTTTCCATTTCCATGCTTCATCTCCCGTTTCTTCACTTACTTCTATTTTACTTGGAATTACATATTCGCCAACCTGCCAATCTAATGCAGGGTCTGAGATATATTGACCTATTATTACAAGAGTTAATACTAAGACCAGAAATTTATATTTTGCTTTGAAAAGAGTAAATATATAGAAACAAAAACCAGCAATAAACCCCCAGAGTACAAAAATATCGGGATTAGGTTTAAAATTTGCAATTACCTTTGGAGCATATTTCGTTATTAATGAATCTAAAGGATTGTGGTAAATATAAAATTCATATATAACATAAAATAAAGCAATACTAGATATGATTTTAATAGCGAAAATAAGAGGGTATTCTCCAAAAAAATCCTTATAATTAATAATATTATCAAGTTTTGGCATTCTAGATTTTTTTGCTTCTATTTCTTCCATTTATCCACCTTGTAATACCGTGTTTACAGCTTCATCAGCCTTCCAATCTCCAATTTGCATTCCGAAGCTTCTTACTTCTGAAATCATATTTTCCCTTTCTATTCTAGCAATGAGTAAAGGTTGGTGTGGTATTCTTTTCATTTTTTCTTCGAAATCTAAGCTAGATGGAGATATTGTTGTAATTGTATATCCTCTACTAATTGTACTCGTAAATGCCTCTGAAATTGTATGGTCATCGTCAAGAGAACTAAAGAGAATTATGGGTGATCCGCTAGGGATATATGGCAGTAAATCTTTCAGAACAATTTCTAATTTTAAATTTCCTTCAGGCCTCACGCTAGATAATGAAGTCAGAATTTTGAATAGATGATGTTCACCGCGATCAAGATCGACTCGCTTAATAGAGTCTCCATATGTCATTAAAGCTACATTATTTCTTTCGTCAAGGAGTTGCTTAGCATATGTTGCAGCTGCTCGACATGACATTTCCAAAGGAGTATCCCTCCCGCCTCCAACTGCAGAAACTTCTCTTGCATCTAGTAATAGTATTACGTCCATTACATCTTCTCTTACAGTTTCATTAACCATCATTTTCCCTTTTTTAGCTAATGCTTTCCAGTTTACACTTCTTAATGAATCTCCAGGAACAAATTCTCTTAGTGAGTAGAATTCAGTTCCGGAACCAATCAAATTTAGTGGCATTGCACCGGATAATAATTTTGGGGCTCTTGATTTTATTACTTGTTCTTCTAGGACTTCAATTTGAGGGAAAACTGAAAAACTATGTATGGATTCTTCTATTTTTTCATTATAAAAAAGGTCGAAGGCATCCTTTACTCTCATCTTTACGGGTCCGAGATGGTAATGTCCTCGTAAAGGTAGTTTCAAGGAATATTCGAATGAAACTTCCTGCCATGGTTTCATGTATAGTAAAGTGTAGTTAGATCCTTTTGTAATTCGAGCTTGTGGGGGCAATTTATCATAAATTTCCACGAATCCTAATCCCAATCCAGTATTTTTAATCATAAATTTTACATTAATACTTCCATCTTCAAAGATATTATCTGAGGAGGTTTCTCTTCGGACTGTTACATTTGGCATCCAAACATCAAGAAAACTTGAAAGAACGACAAAGGTCAGCATCACTAATCCTGCACTGATAAACAAGTAGTTTAACCTGATTAAACCAGCTAAAGTCAGGAAAATGGCGCCGCCTGCGACTGCAACAGCTTTCTTACTCCACATTTAGTCTTCTAGTTGGCCTTGGATTGTTGGTACTTCTACTTCTTCTAAGATTTGCGAAATAATTTCTTCAGTTTTGACACCTTTGATACGTGGTTCAGGTTTCAGTATAATTCGATGCCTTAATGTGTATATACTCAACATTTTGATATCATCAGGAATTACATAGTCCCTTCCATTTAATACAGCTAAAGCTCTGGAAAGCTTGAAAAGAGCTTGAGCACCTCTTGGAGATGAACCAACTTTTACCCTTGGATCTTCTCTAGTTCTATTGATAATTTCTACAATGTACTCTATTACTGCATCATCTACTTGCACCTTTTCTAGACTTTGTTGCATTTCTCTTAATTTTTCGGGTGTTGTAATTGCTTGAAGAGTGTGATCATCTTTTCCACGTTGTTTTCTTTTAATGAGAATTGCTCTTTCAATTGGTCTTCCAGGATATCCCACAGATAATTTCATCATGAAACGATCAAGCTGAGCATCAGGTAGTGGATATGTTCCTTCAGATTCAATTGGGTTCTGTGTTGCTAAAACTACGAAAGGTTCAGGAAGTATGTGAGTATCACCCTCAATGGTTACCTGATGTTCTTGCATGGCTTCTAAAAGTGCAGCCTGGGTTTTTGGAGGGGCTCGGTTGATTTCATCAGCTAATAATAAGTTACAAAAGAGAGGGCCTTTTCTGAATTGGAATTTTTGATCTTTTTGATTCCAAATATAGATTCCGGTAATATCTGCAGGTAGTAGATCTGGAGTAAATTGAACACGTTTAAAATTAATTCCTAAAGCTTGAGCAAAAGTATTTGACAGTAAAGTCTTTGCTAGCCCGGGATTATCTTCAAAGAGAGTATTTCCTCCTGCCAAAATTCCAACGGCACAAAGATCTAGTATTGGGCGTTTGCCCATAACAACCTGTTCGGCTTCACCAAGCACTGCATGAATTAAGTCATGAGTTTCTTGTAAAGAAGGCTCCATGATGTAGGTTTGAACTCCATCGCTTTGCACTTCAGTCTCAGCTATTGCTTCTTCTGTCTTTTCTTCTTCTTTTTTACTATTTCCAAATATGCCCATTATTTTTTCCACCCTTTGATTGCTTCCTCAACTTGCTTCAAGGTCATGTTCTTCTCATTATTTATAATGAATCTAATTAATATTGGGTCCTTCAAAAGTTCTTCAATTTTTGAAGACGCCAACATTTCGAATTCTTCTCTCGTAAAACCATTATCTATTCTGACTTTTTCAATGAAAATTTCTTTTATGGTTTCAGGATGAGTGTAGTGTGCATGAGGTACTCTAAATCGGGATAAACGTCCCTCGTATATGTTGAATAAGTGTCTCCACACTGATGGGTTTTCAACACGCATCATAAAAATTTGCATTAACAAGATGATAGATCCCAACATAATGAGTCCTAATACTTCACTACTACTTATATGTCCGAGAATACCAAATAATTGAACATATACTAATGAAATGAGGTCTGACTGAATATGTCTACTTTCATCGAAAATAATCGTTTGAGGTTCGTTTTCACTGAGATATTCAAATAATTTAGTTATAAAATCTTTATTGTCTAATTGCTCGTAGTATCTATTTGTGAATATACTTGTATCTGATATGAAAATAACCTTTCCTTCACCTATATTTGCTTCAGATATTACTTCTACACCCTTTGTTGAATTTTCTCTATAGGTACCTTCACCAACACCTCCCTCCTTATCTTGGTTATAATCAATAAAGGCTTCTTGACTAGACCATGCCAAGCCTTCAGCTTGACCTCCCTGTTTGATTGTTAGCGCTCCAGGAGCACTCATCATTAGCTGCCCATTAAAATCCATTCTTTCTATATTTGCATCAATAATAACAGTAGATATGTTTCCAGTATGTATATTTTCTCCCCAATGGTTAAAATCATACAATTGGGCCGGTTTACATTTAGGATCACTACCTCCACCACTGTCATATCCCATGCCTTCGAGTACAGTACTGGTTAGACCTGTAGTTTTTTCAGGGACGCAACCTGATTGTATTTTGTTAGTTCTTAGCTTTACATCAATCTCAAGAGCTCCAGCTTGTCCATGAAATGCCGTATTTGCATATCCTGAATCATCTGCTATAACAACTTTACCACCCGATTTGACAAAGTTATGAAGCGCTTCAGAATCATATTCATTATACATTCTTTCAACTCCTATAATGACTAATATGGTTTGATTAGCTACAAGTGTTGGTTGTGTTGTATTTTTTTCAACTTCCGAGATTTTAGTAATTATGGCCGGTCTGGAGACTATAGTTTTTATTTCGTGTTTACCACTTTCTTCGACATTCAAATCACTTGCAAACATTGAAATATCGTTCCAATCATCATCGTAAACAGATAATTGTGAGGGGTTACTTGCATTATTGATGAGTACGGGATAAACAACAGTTACCATTATTATTACAATAAAAAGTGCGAATATTTTAGATCCATATTCTCGTTGTATTCTTCCTCTCATTATGTTCTCCTCATCCCGAAAATATTGGTGAATCTAGAAACTTTTCCTTGCTTTAAACCTGCATTAAGTTCATGTTCTACTTGATGAAGGTTGTTAATTGCTTCTACACACCAAATATTGTAAGATCCATCAATCATTTCCATTCCAAATTCATCGACAACCTTTGGTTTAATACCGCTATATCTGGCAATTTCAAAGAGTGAAGTAAGAAGTCTTACAGTGTTTACTGGGATTGGCAATGCTTGACTCATTACATCTGTAAATTCTCTAACGGTTTGCGTATTTGTTTTAATGAAGCCATATCTACTAAGAATATTTAGTAATTGGTGATAAGATTTTATTATGATTTGTCTATAATCTTCGTCTTTGTTAAGTTCCTTTTGCATTTGCTTAATAAGGTTTCTAACTTCATACTTGTGTTTTTGAGTCCAATACATATAGTATACAGTTACTATTAGGGCGGCAGGAATTCCAATGAATAATGGTATGTACTTTTTAAAATCAAATGGAGCGACAGGGGTTGGAGATTTTGTAATACTTACAGATACTCCTATCTCAGTGAATAAGGATGCTTCAAATTTTTCATCAAATTTGATGTAACCACCATCATAATTCATATCTATTGAGACAGTAGTTCCATTACGTGGAAAAATAAAGCTGTATAGTATTTTTCCATTTTCGTCAGTTGTGAGAATTTGATTTAAGTTTTCATTTTCAATTGTTACAAGACTATTAGTTTTCGTCAATTGATACATGGTTGTATTGACATAAATCGTGGAGTAAGGGAGTGCAGACCCATCATCTTCTGTAAGTGTTATAGTAATATTTACAATATCTCCAGGGTGAATTGGTAAATCGTTAGTTTGTTGTTCAATTTCAAAATCAATATTACTAATTACTAAGATAGTTTCTTCACTATTGTAGCTAGTTCCAATGAGATATTCTGAACCCAAAAAGTTTAATTCTAAAGTCTTATTGTTTCTATAATTTTCAGGAATTATTCCATTGGCTATGAATGTACTTTGATTAGTATAAATGACATCTAGTTCTTTATTTCCGATTGCAGCAGTTATATTGCCTTCCAGACGATTTCCAAGATCATCAATTAAGATTCCAGTAATCTCGATTGTACCGCCTCTTACAATTTTACCGCCAAACCAGTCTCCTTTAATTTTTACAGAATCAAAAGAGCTTGTTCCAGAAACTTTGAAGGTAGTGTTTTGTTGAGCTTCTAGATACCATTGAGTTTCGTTAAAAACTACAGTTATATTATCTAATCCAGTATCATAATTTGAAACGAGAGTGTAATTTAAGTTAAATGTACCTAGCATGTCCGTTTCAACATAATATTCCGTTTGAGCAATATACACTCCAATTGTTACATTATCAACAGGGACTCCATTATTATCAGTAATAAGTCCATTTACAGTTGTATTTTCCCCTCTTAATGCATCACTAGCATTTACAATGATTATAACTGTAGTTTGAGGAATTACAGACAAACTGTTTTTGGCCCTTTCTATGCTACTGCTAGAAACAATTGATATGTCAATCTCAAATATGTCAGTCTGCCCTTCATCAACAAAAGTACTATAGCTAAATTGGCCATTTTCATCAGTTTTAATTAATAAGTAGGAATCTATTTCAATCTCCAAACTTGCATTTGGAATTGGGATTCCTAATTCATCAATTACAGTTCCAGATACGAAATATTCTGAATTTCGTTCTGATTTACATAGCCATTCGTCATCCAAGGTCATTTCACATTTTGTTTCTTCATCAAATATTAAAGACGGTGAGGCTAAAAGTGACAAATTAAAAATGCTTGAATTACCTACTAAACTTTCTGAACTAAATAGTTGAACTGAAACACTATGTTCTCCAGAGTTTTCAAGTGATAAATCAGCCGAAAAAGTATATCTTCCTTGGCTATTTGTTTCAGCTGAACCAATATACATTTCATCAAAATATAAGTTAACTGTTTGTTCGGGTATATTTTCATTATTATGATCAGTCAAATTCCCTTCTAATTTTATTATATTAGTTCTAAGACATTCAACACAAATTTCATTGCTTTGCATCGATTCAATAGTTACACTGCTTTGACCTTTTATTATAATATTGTAAACAGAGACATCAGAAGGGTGTACATCTCCCACAGAAGGTAAATATGTGGCAGTCAAGATAGTTTCACCCCACGAGGCATTACCTGGAATCGTGAGTTCGAATTCCCAATCCTGATTTCCAGTGATATCTATATTACCGACTTCACTTCCACCATATTGAATGCTTACAGTACCTACTGGCGGTTCTATTAAATCACCTAATATACTTCCGCCTATACTATATGTATTTCCCAATTCGAGCACATTTTCATTATCCTCATCAAAACTTAAATTAATAGAAGCATTAATTACACGAATGTATTTCATAACAAAGTATTCAGTAATATTTTCAGTACCATTATATTTGAAGCCCAATTCAAATAGTTGGTCTTCAACTTCTGGTAAATTTATTTCAATCGCAAAACTTCCATCTTCATTAGTAACTTCATAGTATTTTTCATCATCAAATGTCAGTTCAACAGTTTGCCCCTCTAAATCCAAATCATTTAATTCAATTAATTTGCCGGTAACAATTGTAGAATCTTGACTTGCTCCTGTTACAGGTATATTAAGAATCATAGAACTATTTCCCTTGACTTTTAGGTCTAGTGCTGGGCTCCAACTTTCTATAATTCGTTTAGATTCATTTGCATGAATTATGAATTGTAATGGACGATGTAACTTAATTCTCCAATCTCCTGATTTCACATCTGTCTCAATGGCACTGATATTGCATATGACCTTTACAAATCCTTCACTATCACTAATTCCTTGGCCAATTTTGTGATATGGACTTCCATAGTCATCAGTTTCATTTATGTATGCTTCTACTAATACTCCTACATATGGTTCTTCAGAAGTAACATTTATCATATTAAATGACCAAATAAATTCCTGATCTTTATAGACTATTTCAGGAGGTGCCTCGGGTGTTTCAGCCCTTGATGGTGGACTTCCCCATGGAGGATCTTCATCTTCAAAATTCCCATATACTGGATTTTCTTCATCAATATCACCGTCGTCCCAATTGTCTTCATCAGTATTTTCTTCTTTTGGATTCGAAGTATTCCATCCTTGAATGTCATAAAATAATTGAGGCGTGTTATCATCACCAGTAATATTCCAGTAGTAAAATAGTTCATAATAATCATTCAATCCATCTCCATCGGTATCACTATTCTTCGGGTTTGTACGTGAATTATAGGTGTCATTTGAAGGAAGTACTTCTTCCAAGTCATTTACTAAATCATCATCAGAATCTTTCTTTGTAGGGTCTGAGGGATAATTGTATTGATTATCAATGGTATCTTTGTTTATAGTTAAAGGATATATCTCATCTCCATCAAATAGAGAATCACCATCAGTGTCTGAGTTTAATGGGCTTGTAATGTATCCATAATCATTATTTCCTTGGATTTCATCTAAATTACTTAATCCATCATTATCTAAATCTTCAGAACCATCTAATACACCATCATCGTCGGTATCATTATCAGTTAGACTATATGGATGTCCTTCTGTAGCTCGAACCCATTCCCAAGTATCATTTAATCCATCGCTATCAGAATCAATATTTAGAGGATTACTATATAAACTGTTAACTTCCAATCCATCACTTAATCCATCCTTGTCAGAGTCATAGTCCATTGGATCAGTATCGTGTTCATTGATTTCATCATAATCATTTAGCCCATCACCATCTGAATCAGTAATCTGAGGGTCCGTGCATTCATTATTATCTTCACCATAAAAACAATTAAAAATTTCATCATAATCGTTTATTCCATCATCATCTGAATCAGATTTAATTGGATTGGTACATTGATCATTGTCTACACCATAGAAGCAATCGCCCAACCAAGATTCAACATTATCTGTTAGTCCATCATCATCCGAATCTGTATCGTTTGGGTCAGTAACCCAAAATACTTCTTCCAAGTCATCAAGGCCATCATCATCAGAGTCATTATCCATTGGGTCTGTATCGTGTTCATTGATTTCATCATAATCATTTAACCCCTCATTATCGGAATCAGATTTTCTTGGATCTGTACATTCATTATTATCTTCACCATATATACAATTGTTAATTTCGGAAGAATCATTTAGCCCATCACCATCTGAATCAGCATTTTCCGGATTAGTACACTCATTTTGTCCTGTACCATATACACAATTGCTAATTTCGACAGAATCATTTAATCCATCTCCATCTGAATCAGGTTCATTTGGATCAGAAGTGTAACTATATGTGTTATTGAGACCATAAACTTCATCCCCATCAATCAAGCCATCATCATCAGAGTCTGGGTCATCTGGGTCAGTTCCTTCTAGTATTTCTTCACCATTACTTAGTCCATCCCCATCATTATCTAAGGCATCAAGGAAGTCGTCACTTAAATCATTAGGATTTGTATCGTCAGTATCCACTTCAGTCCCATCTCTTATTCCTCCATTATCTGAATCGTCATCAAGAGGATCCGTAGCACCATGTCCATGAGAAGTACCATTCCCATCTTGCCCTTCTATTTCTTGACTATCCGTTAAGCGGTCTCCATCAGAGTCATCATCCATTGGATCAGTGCTTGACAAAGTTATCTCGAACCAATCATTCAGTCCGTCTGAATCAGAATCACTTTCGGTAGGATCAGTACAATCTGAACCTGTGTTATTTTGTCCATAAATACAATTAGTTACTTCAACATAATCACTTAGGTCATCATCGTCTGTATCTGCGTTTGTAAGATTTGTTCCTAGAGATACTTCTATACCATCGTCTAATCCATCACCATCAGTATCGGTATCCATTGGATCAGAAAAGAAGAAGTTAATTTCGTCCCCGTCATTTACTCCATCATCCTCGGAATCTACATCAAGAGGATCCGTGCATTCATCTTCTACACCATATATGCAGTTAAAAATTTCATCATAGTCATTTACTGAGTCTCCATCACTATCTGGGTTGTTTGGATCAGTACATTGATTATTGTCTACACCATATATGCAATTAACGAGTTCTATTCCATCATTTATCTCATCATCGTCAGTATCAGTATCCATTGGATCAGTTCCTTCTATCAATTCATCGCCATCAGGTAGTGTGTCTCCATCAGAATCAGCAATATTTGGAGAAGTACATTCATTTTCGTCTTCACCGTAGACACAATTGTTAATTTCGTATCCATCACTTAATCCATCATCGTCAGAGTCAGGATCCATTGGATCAGTTCCTCCTATCAATTCATCACCATCTTCTAATCCATCTAAATCAGTATCAGGATTTATTGGACTGGTACATCCATTTCCATCCTCACCATATACACAATTATTAACTTCGGTAGAATCACTTAGCCCATCATCATCAGTGTCTGTGTTTTTTGGATCAGTAGTCAAATTATTTACTTCATCTCCGTCTTCTAAGCCATCGTCATCAGAATCATCATCCATTGGGTCTGTACATTCATTTTCATCTTCACCATAAATACAGTTAATCGTCTCAGTTCCATCCTCAATTCCATCAAAATCGGAATCAATTTTTAGGGGTTTAGTAGTCCAATTATTTACTTCATCTCCATCTTTCAATCCATCTCCATCACTATCTGGATTGCTTGGATCAGTACCATATATGCCTTCTTCTTCACCATTTGTCAATCCATCATTATCATCATCTAAAGCAGATAAATCATCGTCACTTCCTTCGTTAGGATCAGTGCCATCCACAAGAACTTCCAGACCATCTTTTTGTCCACCTTCATCAGTAT
>Ga0233427_10003882_pt1 | contig 12756 bp, 10 predicted proteins | sample SI_118_April2016_5_FD_179885 | JGI IMG/M metagenome (GOLD analysis project Ga0233427, IMG submission 179885) | Seawater microbial communities from Saanich Inlet, British Columbia, Canada - SI_118_April2016_100_MG | ecosystem: Environmental > Aquatic > Marine > Inlet | place: Canada: British...
CGAGGTCTGGCCATCGCGAGGGATGTAGAGAGCACCGACAAGGTCATCGGTACGCATCAGCGGCCAGCGCTCAGTGGCCTCCTTGATATCGATCACCTGTGTCTCGACACCAACTCCCTCAGCCATTGTGGCGCTGCGAAGGATCTCCTCCCACCGCTCCTCATTGTCCGCCACTGAGATCGAGCCGGGCGTGCGATAGCCCGTGGCCTGGCCGGTCTCGTCCTCAAGCTCCTCGAACAGCCGCGCCGAATACGTCGCAAGCTTGGTGAGAGAGTGAGTCGACTTGAGCTGCGATACGAGCCCTGCGGCATGCCAGGTCGTGCCGCATGTGAGTGTTCCCTGTTCGAGAACCACCACGTCAGTGATCCCGCGACGGGTGAGGTGGTAGGCGATGCTGCATCCAATGATGCCACCACCAACAACGACGACTTGCGCCCGATCGGGCACGGTTGGGGTCATCGAGACCTCCGCTGTTCGACGCGGGCTCTCGCCCGAATCACTCGATATGAATTGCGGGAGGTTAGCCCCAGCAATCGACATCTGGGAGCACATCCAACATCAATAACTCCGATTGCTGGTTGAGAGCTGGTTTAACCCGCAGAAATTAGATCTTTGTGGCGAGATTATCGAGGATCGGGAGAAGCTTCTCTGCGGGGACCGAGGGCAGACCAAAAACGATGCGGTCATACCCACCTTCGGCGAGACGCTCAATCTCCGCTGGGTCAGTCGGCCCAAAGTAGCTGGAGAGTTCAACCTCAGACGGATCACGGCCGACCTTTTCGCACTCCTCTCGCAATGTGGCCACATGGTCGAGCGGATCTCCGTCACGCCCGCCGATCGGAATCCAGCCATTTCCGTAGCCGGCTGCCCGCCGGGCGCCGTGCGGTGATCCGCCACCGATATGAACCGGAGGGGGAGAAATTGGCTTCGGGCTCAGATGAAGCGGGTCGAAGTCGATGACATCGCCGTGGTACTCGGCCGGGTCCTCTGTCCAGATCACCCGCATGGCCTCCACGCTCTCGCGCATCCGCTTGAATCGGGTCGATGGGTCGGTGCCGTGGTTTTCCATCTCTTCGATGTTCCAACCACCACCAACACCGAACCGGAAACGTCCACCAGAGATCACATCGAGCGTCGCAACCTCTTTGGCTGTCACAAGTGGATCGCGCTCGACCACCAGGCAGATTCCTGTGCCGAGTTTGAGCTTCTTGGTGACCGATGCCATGGCCGTGAGCGCAAGGAACGGATCAAAGGTGTCGTAGTACATCTGCGGGAGATCCCCGCCACCGGGATACGGCGATCGCCGACTCGCCGGGATATGAGTGTGCTCGGCGACCCAGACCGACTCGAACCCGCGCTCCTCAAGGGCAACCCCGAGGTCCGCCGGCGGCATTGTGTATGCGGTCGGGAATATGGCGACGCCAAAGTCCACAAAGAACTCCTTGGATCTCCGCGGCCTCGCCGCGGCTGAGAATTGTTAAGTCGCAGGAATGGTTGCGGTCTCCGCAACCCTCTCACTAACGACCCGGCTGGAGCCACCTGGCTGCATCGAGACGCCGTAGAGATAATCGGCCGCTTCCATCGTCCGCTTCTGATGGCTCACCAAGAGCAGTTGAGCATCAGCACGGAACTCATCGATCAACGAGAGGAACCGGTGAAGGTTCACATCATCGAGCGCGGCCTCGACTTCATCCATCACATAGAACGGCGAAGGACGACTCCGGAACACAGCGAAGAGGAAGGCCAACGCGGTAAGTGTTCGCTCGCCACCGGACAGCAGAGAGAGCTTTCGCACGTTCTTGCCGGAAGGTCGAGCACTGATCTCAACACCAGTGTTGAGGAGATCCTCAGGGTTGGTCAGCGAGATCGATCCCTCGCCGCCCGGGAACAGCGTCTCGAACAGTTGGGTGAAGTTCACCGACACATCGGCGAAGGCACCAGCAAACACCGCGACGATCTCCTCATCGACCGACGTGATGACCTTCTGCAACTCACGGCGAGTGGAACGAATGTCGTCGAGTTGGCCCTGAAGGAACGCATGGCGCTCCTGGAGCGACTGGAACTCCTCAAGAGCGAGCGGGTTGACTGGGCCAATTATGTCGAGTTCGGCTTCCAACATCTCGACACGCCGAGCAGGTTCCATTCCGTCGGGAAGCTCAGAACACGGCGCCGACACGGCAACGTCGGGAGCAAGGTCATGATCGGAGCGCAGGCGATCAACACTCAACTGCAGTCGAGTACGAAGCTCGGCTTCCTCGACCCCGGCCTTCGCCAGAATTGAACGCAACTCCTCGAGCCGTTTCTCGGCGGCTGCACGGTCCCGTCGGAGGGCGTCGAGTCGGCGGGTCACCGCCTGGGCCACGTCAGACTGACGACGTCGACGCTCGCGCACGTCGGCCAGACGAGTCTCAACAACCGCGGTACGACTCTGGACGGCACTAAGGAGGTTCTCGAGCACTGCAGCACGGCGGTCCAGCGCTATCCGCTGATCTTCAGCCGCCTCGCGTTGATCGCTGTCGCGTTCGAGACGCTCATCGAGTTCGCCGAGCCGCTTCGTAAGTGATCCTTCACGCTCTTGAAGACCTGCGGCACGAACATCCACATCACTGCGGAGTGAGCCCACTGATGCGGCGCGGTCCTCAATGTCGGCTCGCGCCCCGGCGAGCCGACGGCCCTTTTCGAGCGACTCTTCTTCGTCGGCTTCCAGGATGGGCAGGTTGGTTTCCAGCTCGCCTACTCGAGTTTGTTCTCGCTCAAGACGGGTACCGAGTTCATCTAGGCGATTGCGGAGACCATCCACCTCTGTGACGATGTCTCGTCGATCAGCCTCAGTGCGCTGAAGCGCATCCGTTGCTGCAGTGAGGCCGGAATCAATTCCGTCAAGGCGTTGAGCAAGTTCGCTAGCCCGACCGGCACGTTCGCCAACTTCATGTTTTGCGGCAGCTGTGGCCTCAGCGGCTGCGATACCGACGGCGAGCGTGCCCTGCTCCTGCTCCCTGGCTTCGGCCAGCGCCGCGCCGGTGGCACCCGCTGAACCTCCGCCGATTCGCCACCCATTCGGCGCAAACCGGTCGCCGGACTTGGTGACGACCACGGTCCCCGGTGAGGCCATCGCAGCCTCGGCCGCATCCGCCCAACCGCCATCGACAATGGCAATGTGACCGATAAGCGTGTCAAGAAGTTGGTCGACCGCATTTGTGGTGCCCCGCACGTGGGAACGGAGGCCAGACGGCTGTATCGCGGCATCGCTGCGCATGCCGAGGGCCAATACGGCACCAGCGGTGTCACCGTTGCTCAATGTGGTGAGCGCGGAGCGAGCGGTATCGGGCGAATCGACCACAACAGCGCTCAACGCCTCACCAGCGGCCGCCTCGAATGCGGCCTCCCAGCCGTCATCGATCGAGACCAGGTCGAGCAGCGTCCCGAGCACACCATCGAGCTCGGCGAGTCGCTCCACACCAGAGCAAGCCCGAGCCTCATCGAGCGCAAGGGTCAGCGCCTCGGCACGGGCAACCCAACGCTGGTGATCAGTCTCGGCTTCGGTCTGCCTTTCACGATGCTCAGCCAGCGTCTCTTCGGCCCCGTGGCGGGCCGCCTCGGCGGCCTCATGCGCGGCGACCAGCGGCTCTTCTTCATCGCGTAGTGCACCGAGATCACCGCGCCGCTGAGCGGCATCAGCTTCAAGGGTCTGGCGGCGCTGGTTGAGTTCGGTGAGGCGGGCATCGAGCCGACCCGACTCGCTGGTGCTGCGCTCAATGGACGCCCGTAAGGCGCCTAGCTCACCGCGGACCTCTGATGCCTTGCCGCTCGGGACAGGGACACCCTCACCCCACTGGATCTGGAAAGCGTGTCGATCAGCAGCAAGTGCAGCCTCCTCCTCGGCAAGACGAGCGACATCGGGCTCAAGCTCTTCGAGTGCGGTGGTGACGTCGATCAGTTCCTTACGGGCACGGCCTGCTTCGACTTCGAGATTGGCGATCACTGCACGGTCAGCAAAGGCAGACCGGTCACGCTCAACCCCACGCTGCCGCTCAATCATCAGGGCGGCTAGGCCACGGGCGCGCTCGCGCATCGATTCAAGACGGACGAGGCTGTTGCCAAGATCGTCGCCCCCGCGCTCAGCGAGCTGACGTTCGTCGGCGCTGACCTCAGAATCGAGGCGTTCGAGTTCGGCGCGGGTGGTGCGCTCCTGCTCGGTCTGACCGCCGCGCAGTTCGGCATTGGCACCGAGCTTGGTGCGGAGTTGGGCGATGTCACGGCCAGCGAGATGAACCCGAAGACCTGTGAGCTCAGCAATCAAGTCGCCGTGGCGACGGGCTGCCTCGGCTTGCTTCTCCAGCGGGCGAAGCTGGCGACGAACCTCACGCATCAGGTCCTTCACCCGAGTGAGGTCGCCATCGGATGCGGAGAGTCGACGCTCAGCGCGATCCTTGCGCTTGCGGTACTTCAAAACGCCAGCCGCTTCTTCGATAATGGAGCGGCGTTCCTCCGGACGGGCGTTGAGAACCGCGTCGATTTGGCCCTGAGACACGATGACGTGCTGCTGACGACCAACACCGCCGTCACTGAGTAGTTCGGTGATATCGAGCAAACGGCACGGCACGCCATTAATGGCGTACTCAGAATCGCCACTACGGAACAGCGTGCGGGTGAGCTTGACCTCGCTGAACTCCACCGGAAGCGTGCGAGAGTGATTATCGATGGTGAGCGAAACCTCGGCGCGACCGAGCGCTGACTTGCCGGCCGAGCCCGCGAAGATCACATCATCCATCTTCCCGGAGCGCACGGCACTTGGCGCCTGGGCACCAAGGACCCACGCAATGGCATCAACGACATTCGACTTACCGCTGCCGTTGGGACCGACGACGACGGTAACACCCGGCTCAAGATCGATCGATGCCGAATCGGCAAACGACTTGAAACCCTTCAGCGTGAGATTCTTTAGATGCACTGAGTCGAAACTAACAACCCAAATTACATCTGTGTAGTCCTTGGCCTGGGGATTTCCTGTGGAAACAAAAGTAAGGCCGCGTCTGTTGTATCCGCGTTCCTTCTCTCAGCCCTGTTGTCGGGAGCCCTACACCTGTGTTTCACAGAAGTAGGTCCAGACACCACCGAACTTGGCGCGCTGGATCGGCAGACGACTGCGCCCGCTGAGTTTGCCGTTCTTGCCCCACACGTTCAAGTGATCGGCATACTCGCCTGCCACACCGAACGGGTCGACAAACAGGCGCTCAGGAACGGAGGTGCCGCGATACTTGAGCGCATCATGGATCGTGCCTACAAGTGCTCGATGCAAGCGTCGTATCTCTTGGCTTGACAGAGTGTCCGAGATCCGGTCGTAACGCAGGCCAGCTTCATAGAGGATTTCGTCGGCGTAGATATTGCCAATCCCGACGACGAACTTGTCGTCCATGATCAGCGTCTTCAGCTTGGTGCTGCGCTGAAGCAGTTCACGGCCGAACACTGTCCACGAGACCGGTTCCTCGACGGGGTCGAGGCCGTAGTCGTCAGTAACCGGAATCTCCTCTGCGAGTGCAGCGGTGTCGACAACGAACACCTCAGCGGTTCCGCCAGCATCAACGAGGCGCAACTGACCGTGCTGGGTAAACGTGATGACCATCTCAGTGTCAGGTTCAACCGCGTCCTTGTTGGCATGGCGGCGCAGCGTGCCGCTCGATCCAAGGTCGACAACCAGCGTCGACTCGCCAGCGAGCACGATCAGGATGTAGAGGCCCTTACGAGCCACCGACACGATCTTCATGTCGACGAGTTGCGATGTGAAGGCCTTGCGGGTCTTGTAGCGGCCGAGAGCCTTCATGCTTGAGGCCTCGACGGTCTTCACCTTCTTTCCGACAAGGTCACGGTCGAGTTCGCGTCGAACCGTCTCAACTTCGGGTAGCTCAAACATCATGTGGTCCCTCTCGGGTTTGCTGAGATTCCCATGCGGCCTGGGCGGCTCGCTGCTCAGCTTCCTTCTTTGACGTACCTTTGCCGGTGCCGAGAACGTCGCCACCGACCGTGACAGTCGCCTGAAATCGTTTGTCATGCTCGGGACCGCTTACCACGATCCCGTAGTGCGGCGGACCGAACCCATCGCTGGCTGCAGTCTCCTGCAGCCGAGTCTTGTAATCCGCGCTGCCCGGTCGGCGCGCGGCTCTGTCGATATCGGCTTCGAGTTCTGCGATCACGAGCGTTGCGGACGGTTCGATGCCGCCATCGAGATAGATGGCCCCGATCACGGCTTCTGTAGCATCGGCCAGAATGGACGCCTTCTCACGTCCACCCGAGGCATCTTCTCCTTTACCAAGGCGAAGTCCTGCTCCCAAGCCCAGCGCCGCACCAACCTCAGCAAGCGCTGATGCACTCACCACGGCGGCCCGGGTCTTCGCGAGATGTCCCTCGGGGAGACTCGGAAAGCGACCAAAAAGATAGTTCGTCACCACCAACTGCAGCACTGCATCGCCAAGAAACTCGAGACGCTCATTGGACGGCTCATCCTCATGCTCGGCACACCACGAACGGTGTGTCAGCGCATGGGTGAGAAGATCGGGATCGTTGAACCGATACCCGAGTCGATCCTCAAGGGATGTCAAAAGCGAAGTCGAGCCCAGCGGTCAGCCGAGCTTGGCGATGACATACTCGATGGCGTCACGAACTGTACGAAGGTCTTCGAGATCTTCATCTTCGATACGAAAACCAACTGAGCGTTCGGAGAGTTCCTCCTCGATTGCTTCAACCAACTCGATCAATGCCAGTGAGTCAGCATCGAGATCGTCAGCGAAGGCATCACCCTCGTTGATGCTTGAGGGCTCAACTTCAAGGATTTCTGCGAGACGATCCTTTACCAAGGTAACGATCTCATCACGGCCGATCGGACCCTGTTCGACATGAGTTTCTGCAGGCACGGAATTCCTCTCGCGGTCGCTAGAGCGGTCGCCCAAATGGCGAAAACCCGTGGCACTCTATCCGTTTCGTTCACTTGCGCGCTTGTGAATGCCGGTTTGACCGGGAATTACGCGCAAACTTTCGGCTACTTCGGAGCCACTGCAGTGGTCAGATGACCGACCATTTCGACCTGCACCATCTCAGCGGCAACCTTGATGGCGTTCGTCATCGCCGGCGCCGAACTGGAGCCATGAGAAATGACACAGACACCCTTCACCCCGAGTAGGAGCGCTCCACCCACAGAATCGGGATGAAGTTCGGAGACCATCTGATCAAGCGCAGGGGCAAGGACATCACCAGCCGCACGAGTGGTGTCATCGCTATCGATCGCCACCAGAAGGCGGCCGATCAGAGCCTGCATCGCACCTTCGAGGGTCTTCAGCACAACATTGCCGGTGAAGCCGTCGGTGACGATGACGTCAACATCGCTTGTCATGACGTCGCGACCCTCAACATTGCCGATCCACTCAGCGCCGGAGCGGACAACCCACTCAGGCTGGCTGAGGTGTTCCCAGCACTCCTTCACGAACGGACTGCCCTTGCCCGCCTCTTCACCGATCGAGAGGAGACCAACGCGCGGGGTCTTAATGCCAAAGCGGTCTCGCGCGTAGACGGCGCCCATCTGGGCAAACTCGACCAGCCACTCTGGGCGACACTCGGCGTTGGCGCCGGCATCAAGCAAGGTGGTCGGGGCCGACCCCGGAACAGGAATCGGCGTGGCTATGGCGGGGCGGTTGATGCCCTTGATTCGACCCATGCGAAGCAGGGCCGATGCCATGGTGGCGCCGGTGTTGCCAGCAGACACCATGGCGGATGCATTGCCGTCTCGAACTGCCTCTGCAGCGCGGACAAGCGATGAGTCCTTCATACGGCGGACGCTTGTGCCGGGCTCAGCGTCCATGGCGATCACTTCGGATGCCTCAATGATCGCGAGGTCACCCGTGTCGCCCATTTCGTCCGGACGGCCTACAAGCAAGACCGGAATACCAAGTTCTTCTGCTGCATGACGTGCGCCCGCCACAATTTCATCAGGCGCGCGGTCGCCGCCCATGGCGTCAACCGCGATTGGCAACATCAGTGAGTGATCAGTCGACGTCGACGGCCTGGCGGCCGGCGTACCAGCCACAATTGCCACACGCACGGTGCGGACGCTTCGCAGCGCTGCAACGAGGGCATGTGCTGCGAGCCGTGGTGCCGATACGCCACGCGGAAGCCTTGCGGCTCCGTGACTTCGACTTCGACATCTTCTTCTTCGGGACGGCCATGACGTTCCTGCTTCAATGCGTACGAATAGGCCGGCGACTGCCAGCACGACCAGTGAAGACTAGCGAGCGACGACGGGTTTCACTCGTCAAAGTGCAGCCCATCAAGGGCAGCCCACCGATCATCTTTCACAGGCTCGGCCTCTTTGTAGGCCCCGGTTGGGAACCGTGCAGGTTCAGGACCCACACAATCATCACCACAAACCGGCGCCAAAGGCAGCGACAGCAGGGCAGCTTCGCGAATTACCGGTGTGAGATCGATGCGTTCGTCGTTGATTGGCCACGTCTCGCCGTCCGTTGGCTCACTCTCAAAGATCTCGTGGAAATCGAGTGTCATCGGGCCGTCGACGTCGTCAAGGCAGCGCCGACATGGGACACGTGTTACACCACTGATCTTGCCGTGGGCCACGATGCCCTCGGTAATTGCCTCAACAGTGAGTGCAACATCGATCCGTCCATCGACAACTGAGCGATCACTGACCGCCATGTCGTCGAGCATCAACGTGGCCGCCACCTCACGGCGGGTACCGGTGCGGCGGCGGAGTTCGACGATGTCGACAACCAGCGTCTCGAGAACGCTCACCCGTCGTCCTGATCAAAGAATCCGTCGGGCTCGACAATCTCTGGCACAGCCTCGCCGGAGTCGGCGCCCGGCAACTTCGCTCCCTGGAGCCGAGTCCGGCCTGATGCCACCGTTCGCATCGTATGGTCAAGCACGATCTCCATGGCACCGAGCTTCTGATCGCACCAGTCCTCGGTCTCAAGCTTCAACTCACGGGCCTTGTCCTCTGCCTGAGCGACGACCCGTCGGGCCCGCTCTTCGGCGGTCTTCACCAACTCGGTCCGCTGGACCATCTGCTCCGCTCTCGCTCGAGCGGTAGTGATGATCTGATCACCTTCGGTCTGTACCTTGGCCAAGAAGTCGTCTCGTTCTTTGAGCAGCCATCGAGCAGCACGGAGCTCCTCGGGCAGGCCTTGCACCGAAGCCTGAAGGAGTGCCAGCACTTCTTCTTTGTTGATCATTGACGATGCCGAGAGCGGCATCGGGCGGGCAGCCTCAACGATCTCAATCGCCTGGCGCAAGAGCGACTCCGCCTGGGGAGCGCGATAATCCGGCGGCCGCTCCCCCATCGCGTTCGGGCCGATGTCAGTCATCGATATAGATCCGCTATGCGCTTGTTGACGGACTCGGGGACCATCGAGCTCACATCACCGCCGAACTTGGCAATCTCACGAATGAACTTCGACGCTAGGAAAGAACTACGTGAAGCCGAGGGTACGAACAGTGTGTGCACGCCGGAGACGGCGTTGTTCATCTGCGCCATCTGGAGCTCGTTCTCGAAATCGGAGACAGCGCGGAGGCCCTTGATGATGAAGTCCGCTTCCATGTCCTTGGCGAGATCAACGACGAGCGATGAGAACATCGTGACTTCGACGTTGGGGAGATGAGCGACAGACTCGCAGAGCATGTCCTGGCGAACGTCGAGGCCAAAGACGCCGCCACCCTTTTGTGGGTTGCGCATCGCAGCGACGACGACCTCGTCAAAAAGCGTCGCGGCCGTCTCGATGATCTCGATATGACCGTTGTGTACAGGGTCAAACGACCCGGGATACAGAACGCGAGTGGCCACTGTTCACTTGCCTCCGAGGCTTGGACTCGCGGTCGCGAGTGTTACTACGGTACTCCCGTAACGCTTCACCCTGTGGATCTCCCACGAGTCGGGGATGGCCACTTCACGATCAGACTCGATCACAACGACGGCGCCGGCCAGCACATCACTGATACTGGCGGTCACGGTGTCCCACTCATCGAACCCATAGGGCGGGTCAAGCAGGACGAGAGTATGGCCATCGGCGCGACCGAGGTAGCCGAGCGCTTCACCCGCAACGACCCGGGCTTCGCTGTCGAATCCGAGCGCCTCGACATTGTCGTAGATGGCGTTGAGCGCGTTGCGATCGGTCTCCACGAGCGTCGCGTTCGCCGCGCCTCGAGACAGCGCTTCGAGACCGAGCGCGCCCGAGCCGGCGAATAGGTCAAGCACATCAGCCCCTTCGATAGCGTCAAGCGAATAGAGGGAGTTGAAGATCGCCTCACGAACCCGCTCACTCGTGGGGCGCGTTGTCTCCCCGTCGGGAACGACCAGTTTTCGACCACCTGCTGTACCGGCAACAATGCGCATGGCGACCAGTGTGGCGCGTGCGGGATACTGTCACGCCTGTGAACCCCGCGGAATCTATTGTCCCGAAGACAATCATCTGCGTCGACTGTGGCGGCACCTGCCATCTCCTCAGCTACGAACCCGATGAAGGATTCGAACCCGGCGACATCGTGGCCTTTCGTTGCGCTGACTGTCTCGACCGCTGGGATATCGAACTCGCCGCCGAAGATCTCGACCCTCGAGCCGGCAGCGGCGACTAACAACGCACGCTTGGGGACAGACCCCATTCGTGCGTTACTAGTCCTTCATGAGGAAATCGGCATCGGCATCGCCGAGCACTAGTTCGATTTCCTCCGCCAGGCCCGGGTGCGACTCCAGTTCTGGGTCGGCATCGATGATCTTGATCGCGACCTCGCGAGCCTTGGCGACCCATTCCTTGTCACGGCGAAGCGAAGCAAGCTTGAGGTCATTGCGACCCTTTTGGCGTTCACCCATGATCGTGCCTTCACCGCGAAGGTCGAGGTCGACTTCAGCGAGTTCGAAACCATCAGTGGTCGCGACCAGCGCTTCTAGACGCGCCTCGCCGTCGCTCGTCGCAGGTTCGCCAACTAGATAGCAGGAGCTGGCGTGCACTCCGCGGCCGACACGACCGCGGAGTTGGTGGAGCTGAGCAATACCGAATCGGTCGGCATCGAGAACCACCATCACGGTGGCATTAGGAACGTCAACACCAACCTCGATCACCGTCGTGGCCACTAGAACATCGATCTGTCCCACGCGAAAAGAGTTCATCGTGGCCTCTTTTTCCGCTGCCGTAACGCGGCCGTGGAGCAGCCCAAGGCGGAGATCGGACAACTCCAATGTCTGGAGTGCGCCATACGTGTCTTCGGCCGAACGAACGTCGATCGCCTCTGACTCATCGATGAGCGGGCAGACGACGTAGGCCTGACGTCCATCCGCCACCTCGCGGCGTACGACATCCCACACCGTTTCTTCGTCTTCGTCGGTGCGAGCCCAGATCGTCTCGATCGGGATGCGACCAGGGGGAAGCTCGTCGAGCACACTGACGTCAAGATCGCCGTAGACGGTCATTGCGGCCGTTCTCGGGATCGGCGTGGCGGTCATCACAAGAACATCGGGCGCAGCGGAATCGTCACCCTTGTCTCGGAGCGCAGCCCGTTGTTCAACGCCAAATCGGTGCTGCTCGTCGATCACAACCACTCCAAGGGATGCGTACTCGACCTTGTCTTGAATGAGTGCGTGAGTGCCGATCACGATGTCGACCTTCCCGGTCACAAGTTCGGCGAGGATCTTGCGGCGATCAGCGTTACCGACACGATTCGTGAGCAGTTCAACCCGAAGTGGACGGTCACCCATCAGCGTGGTCTGATCGGGAACGCTAAGATCGCCGAGCATGGCGGTGACCCCAAGATGATGCTGCTCGGCCAGCACCTCGGTGGGCACCATGAGCGCGCCCTGATATCCGCCTTGCACGGCGATGAGCAGTGCGTTGACAGCAACCAGCGTCTTACCCGAACCGACATCGCCTTGGAGAAGCCGGTGCATTGGCCGAGGGAGCGCAAGATCGTGGTTGATTTCATCGATTGCCCGCTGTTGGGCACCGGTGAGCGAGAAGGACAGACGTTCGTGAAACCGGTCGACGAGTTCACCGTTGACCGAGTGAGCAAGGCCTGCTGTCTCGCGTTCGATTCGTCGCTTGCGGCGTACCAATTCCAGCTGCACGCGTAAAAGTTCATCGAAGACAAGTCGACGTCGAGCCGCATCCTTTTCAGTGAGTGACGCCGGTGCATGGATACCGAGGAATGCTGCCTCGCGGGTGACGAAGTCGAAGCGGTCGAGCACTGCTTCGGGCACCGGATCGGCGAAGCCGCGGGGACGACACCGAGCGATCGCCTCCTCCATGAATTTGGCCAGATCCGACGTCATGAGCCCGGTCTTCTCAGACTGCGGATAAACGGGAACGATGCGACCGGTCTGGTTACCGACAAGGTCAACGACTGGTGAGACCATCTGCCAGGCTCCGCGATAGGTATCGGCTTTACCGTGAACCAGCAGTTCCATGCCAGGTTTGAGCTGACGTTCGCGCCAAGGTTGATTGAAGAAGGTGAGCGACAGTTGGCCGGTGCCGTCACCGATGATCACGTTGGTCAGCGTACGACGACCCTTGCCCTTGAGTTGTTGAGTTCTGGCACTGCGCACTTCGCCAAGAACCGTGACCTCCTCGCCAGGCTCGAGTTCGCCGATATGGGCCTGATGGGTGCGGTCGAGATAGCGGCGGGGATAGTGCTGAAGGAGATCGAGCAACGTCTCAATTTCATGGACCGCGAGCCCTTCGGCCTTTTTTTCGCCGACTCCGCGAAGACGAT
>Ga0233427_10003885_pt1 | contig 12751 bp, 10 predicted proteins | sample SI_118_April2016_5_FD_179885 | JGI IMG/M metagenome (GOLD analysis project Ga0233427, IMG submission 179885) | Seawater microbial communities from Saanich Inlet, British Columbia, Canada - SI_118_April2016_100_MG | ecosystem: Environmental > Aquatic > Marine > Inlet | place: Canada: British...
CTACCAAAAAAAATACCATCAAAATTTCTATAGCAGATAATAGCAAATTAAAGTTTTATCCAATAAGAAAAGGTGGTATATGGGAACAGGAAGATAGTAACAATGTTCATAACCATACTCACGGGGAATTCGATCCTCATTTTTGGCTTGATACCAGGAATACTATTAAAATTACAAAACAAGTTGTCATAGAGTTATCAAAGATAAACCCAACAGAGAAGAGTAATTATAAAAAGAATGCTAAGATTTTTATTCAAGAAATAAATGACAAAAGAATAAGCATAGCTAAAAAGCTTGATTCAATAAAAGATAAACCTTTTATTGTTTTTCATGATGGGTATCAATATTATGAAAAAGAGTTTGGATTAAATTCAGCAGGTTCAATATCTATTAATCCTGAAATATCACCCAGCCCAAAAAGGATCACCGAAATTAAATCAAAAATCAGGAAATCAAATATAGCATGTGTTTTTAAAGAGCCTCAGTTTTCAAGTAAGGTGGTACAAACAATCATTAAAGATACAGATGCAAAAGAGGGCATATTGGACCCAGTTGGTTTTAATTTAGAACCGGGGAAAGATTTATACTTAAAATTAATCGATAATCTTACAAAAAGTTTAATAAGTTGTCTTTCGTAAAAATTGTAATTAAAATCTATTTTTAATTGTCTCAGGCGGTGCCCGGATTCGAACCGGGGTATAATGGTTTTGCAGACCATCGCCTTACCGCTTGGCTACACCGCCAATTAAATAAAGGAATATTTATACAATAAAAAAAAGGCTTAGTCTATTTCTAAAGTCTTATGAAAATTATCCGAGACATGAACCTCTAACAAGATAAGATCTTCATTCTCTAATTTGCTAACAAATCCTTCACTTTTTCTATAAGATTGCTGAAAAAAGCTGATTTTTTTTGTGAAATCTAATCTTTTTTGTAAAAAAGCATACAATGAGGACAAAGCGCTTCCAGTGCCAGGATCTTCTTTGAAACCAAGAATGGGACAAAAATACCTAAAATAAATATGATCTGTCTGTTTATCCAAAAAACACACAATCAGTCCTCTTTTTTTAATTTTAACAAGTTCTAAAAAGTCTATTTTAATCTCATTTAACTTATTTAACGAATCTACCTCAAAAACATAATCTAAATCTGAACATGAAATTCTTTCAATTAAGGCAATATCGGTTACTAAGCCTAACTCATCAACGGAACATTCTTTTAAATTAAAGACAGGTAAGAGCAAAGAAATAGTATTGGACTTGGAATCTTTCTTTAATTTAAAAGTATATTTACTAGCCTTAATTTTTATCCATTCATCTAGACTAGAAATATTTTTAATTGTTAGTATCTCAAATGCAGCAATAGTACCATGGCCACAAATATCTACTTCTGTGGTGGGCGAGAACCACTTTATAAAAGATTTACCATTATTGAGATTTATAAATGAAGTCTCAGAGAAATTAATTTCCTTAGCGATTCTTTGCATTAAAGATTTATCATTAAAGTCATTATTATCGAGAATAACTACTGCTGCTGGGTTTCCAGAATCATATTTTCTACTAAAAACGGATAAAAAAAAACATCTACTTTATTCATATATCTTTAACTCATTGTACAAAGCATCTCTTTCAACAGGAACATAACCTGAGTCTTTTATCATGTTAACAAAAAAATCCCTTGTATGTCCAACTTCAGACTTTGCACCAGCATCATGTATTATTTTCTCAGAAATTATTGTCCCATCAGCATCAGAAACACCATAATGAAAAGTAACCTGTGCAGCCTTCTCACCTAAAGTAATCCAATATGCCTTAATGTGTGGAAAATTGTCCAAATAAAGTCTTGCAAGAGCATGAACCTTTAAATCATAAGAGAAAGGAAAAGGTTTTAAGTGCTTTAACCTTGTATTATAAGGTTGGAACAGAACGGGGATAAAAGCAAAAAACCCATTTGTTTGATCTTGGAGACTTCTCAGCTTGTCAAAATGGTCTATAACATCATATTTAGACTCAAGATGGCCATATAAAATAGTAGCATTAGAAGGAAGTCCAAGTTTATGAGCTGCTTTATGGATACTTAGCCAAGAGTCTCCTGTAGTTTTAGGAGAACATATCTTTTTTCTTACCTCGGGTGCAAAAACTTCAGCCCCACCCCCAGGTAAAGCATCCACTCCAGCTTCCATTAACTTAACAATTACTTCTTCAATCTTATAGCCTGATATTTGACTAAACCAATCAATTTCTACGGCCGTGTAAGCTTTAATGTGGGCAGTAGGAATAGCATTATTTACTTCTCTGATAATCTCAAGATATTTATCAAATTTCCAGTCAGGATGAAGACCTCCCACAATGTGTATTTCTTTTAGCTCTTCATCTAACAAAGATAGTATATGATCTATGCTCATCTCATAAGCATCCGGGGACTTCTTGTTCTGTCCAAAAGCACAAAACTTACAAGATATTGCACAAATATTTGTAGGATTAATATGTCTATTTACTACAAAATAAATCTTCTTTCCATCTTTAGAGAATTTCTTGTACTTTGCAAGCAAACCTAGAGAGTTTAAATCCCTAGTATTCATAATCATCTCAGCTTCTTTGAATCCAAGCCTCTTATTGTTTAATATTTTTTCTTTAATACCAATTAAGTTATCGTCAACACAGAGAGTATCAAAATTATCTAATATTTTTTCCAATTTTTCTCAACCTTGTGAACTACATCTGGACTCATATGTAGAACCTTAGGATACCAGTCTTTTTGTGTGGCATCGATAATCATTGTTCCTGAAAATTGAACGCTTGAATTCTTTATATTACAATCTTTAAAATAGATATCTAATGTAGGGTCAAATCTTGTAAAGATTCCCCACACCAAATCAATATCATCGTGAATTTTAATATCAATGCCTACTATAAAAATTATTTTAAAATTCTCCAGAATATTGGACTCATGAATTTCTTTTGAAACTATCTTGGAATCAAATTGAGAATTAATGATAATAATATTTTTGTTAATCACCCTATAATCTTTAATTTTATTATATTTATTCCTCGGGTCCTCAATTGATATCTCTACAAAGTTATCCTGGGATATCTCCCTACCATCTCCTACTGCATTTATACCTATCTTGCTACCGACATTCATTTTTCCACTTGTAAAATCTAATGTATCTAGTGGACTAGTTTGGAGAAGAGTTAGGTCACTTGCAGGATTGAAATTCGCACCCAAATAACCAAAAACTTTTCTAATATCTCTAGGATCAATGAAGCTAGGGATTGTAATTATACATTTAGTTAGCGAGAGTTGGCCAGTTCCCCAAACTGACATCATAGCCTTAACTGAATTCTTTGGATATCTCTCGTCAATAGACAAGACAAGCAAATTGTGAAACCCTGCCTCATAATAAGCCCATAAATCAACTATTTCTGGTGTTACCAATTTTAATATTGGAGCAAAGATGTTTGTTGCTGCCATTCCTAAAAACATATCCTCTTTTGGAGGTCTGCCAACTACTGTGGCTGGAAATATTGCATTATGCTTTCTAGTAATAGTTTTAACGTTCATATACGGGAAATTTCCTTCCATTGAATAGTAACCAAAGTGGTCCCCGAAAGGTCCTTCAAGCATTGTTTTATCCAATGGAACAGTACCTTCGATAATAAACTCAGCATTTGCAGGAACTCTTAAATTTGAAGTCTTTGCCTTACATAAGGTTATTGGCTTTCTTTTAAGGAATGCTGAGAATAAAAGTTCATTTATATTTTCAGGTAATGGTGCAATCGCTGCGAATATCAACGATGGGTCACCTCCCAAAACGATTGCCGCTGGAAAAGTTTGACCTAATTGTTTTGCCTCGTGGTAATGTGTAGCACCCCCTTTGTGCGGATGCCAATGCATGCCTAACTTGTCTTTTTCATGCATTTGGAGTCTATACATACCCATGTTTGATTTTTTATTTATGGGACTTTCTGTAATTGTTAACCCCATAGTAATAAACCTTCCTCCGTCTTCAGGCCAACATTTAATTATTGGCAAGTCTATTAGATTAATTCCATCCTCAATTTGCTGACATGGTGGGTTAAAAGCTTGCTCCTTGGAACGAAAGTTAGTAAGCCTTTTTATAAAAGGGATAGATTTAAACAAGTTGTCGAGCTTTGGGGGCATTGCTTTTTCCGCAAAAGACAAAATTTCTTCACCCAATTCTTTAGGATTGCATCCTAAGGCTAACCTGAGTCTTTCATCAGAGCCAAACAAATTAGTTGCTACGGGGAAAGATGAGCCTTTAACATTTTCAAAAAGCAAAGCAGGGCCATCTTGCTCAATTGTCTTACAACTAATCTCACTTATTTCAAGAATTGGATCTACTTCGGTCTTTATTCTTTTTAAATCACCGATCTTATCAAGAAAATTAATATACGAACTTAAATCATCAAAATTTTGTCCGAGCAATGTTATATATCCTCATTCTTCCAACCATTTTCTTTGTGGACTCCAACTAAGCTAAGAAGTTTATCTGAAAAAGTATCTGCCAAATCGACTATAGAAGTTTCCTCTAAATATAAGCCAGGAGAAACAGGAGCTATAATTGCGCCAGCCTGAGAAAGTTTTAATGCATTTTCTAGGGTTATAGAATCTAATGGGGTTTCTCTTAAGGCAATAACGAGCTTTCTTCTTTCTTTAAGCGCTACTTGTGCCATTCTTGTGATAAGAGTATCTGATATACCTGATGCTATTTTATTTAGAGTTGAAATAGAGCATGGAACGATTACAAGAGAATCAAAATGATTACTTCCAGAAGCAAAGGGCGAAGCTAAATCGGAGTCTGAGTAGCTGTTATCAACCATAGATTCAAGCTCTTCAAATTTTAGACCTAACTCTTCGTGAACGACTCTTCTGCCCCACTTTGAGACTACTAGAAACTTTTCGCTCGGGCACTTTGTGATAAAATTAACTGCAAAATTAGAGCCAGAAGCTCCAGTAATTGCTATTACAGTTCTCATATAAGTAATATATCTGAAATAATTAATATTAAAATTAGTAATCCAACATAAGAGTTATACCGGAAAAAGGAATAGTTGCTTCTTGATGAATTAATTATCTGGAAGGAAAAATTTAAGGCTATTAATAATATTATAAAAAAACTTAGAAAATTACTTTTATATAAGACAGTATAGTAAACTAAGCTGACTATCGATAAAATAAAACATAAAGATGACGTAATAATAGCATTTTTAGTTCCATAAATTGAGGGCAAAGAGAATATCCCATTGTTTATATCATGATTGTAGTCTTGCAGAGCATATAAAATATCAAAGCCAGAAATCCAGAAGAAAGTAAATATACCTATTGGTAAAGTCAAATAGAAACCATCAATATTACAGCTTGCCGCTACCCCCCCAGCGATAGGTCCTAAGAATAAAGTCGCCCCCAGGAAGAAGTGGCAGAATGGCGTAAATCTCTTAGTGTATGGGTACATAGCAAAAAGAATTATTGGAATTGGGGAGAGAAAAAAGACGAAATCGCAAATGAACGAACATGTTAGAAAAAAGATTAAAGAGCTTAACAGAAGAAATAAAAATAAGAATCTTTTAGAAGCTCTTCCAGATGGAATAGGCCTAGTCGCAGTTCTTGGATTTTTCTGATCGATTTCTGCGTCTATTATCCTATTGAGTAGCATACCTATTGTCCTGGCAGATATTGCAGCAATTAGAATCAGAACTATGTCCTTTACTATGATTCTGTCATAAGTAATCATGTAACCTGAGAAGATTAGAGGTAATACGAATAAAGTATGCGAGAAGGTGACTAGTTCAAAAGCTAGCAAGGAATTCCTTTTAAGTAACATAAAAATATATTAACCTATAGATTGAATATTTTGGTGAATTATGAATCTAGAAATACATGAAAAATTATTAGACTTTATTGATAGAAAAGACTTTTTATCTATTCAAAAATTATTCAAAGATCTCAACCCTGCTGATATATCTAATGTATTAATTAGATATAATGAAGAAGAAATTTGCAAAATCCTTTCTGCCTTAGATGCCAATATATCGTCAGAAATTATTTTAGAACTACCAGAAGATATTAGAACCAATATTCTAAGAATTCTAGATAGTAAGTCTATATTAAACGTCGTAGAAGAATTAGAATCTGACGATGCAACCGATCTAATATCTGAACTAGACGAAAAGAAATCAAAAGAAATCCTTGAGAATATGAATCCTCAGGATTCTAGTGAAGTTCAGGCGTTACTTCAATACGGAGAAGATACAGCTGGTGGAATTATGCAAACAGAGCTTGTAGAAGTTAAGGATTCATCAATTATCAAAGATGCAATCAATTGGATTAGGCTCATAGCTAATGATGTTCCTGACTTTTATTTAATATATGTCACCAACGAGAATGATAAGCTTGTAGGCTATGTATCCCTTAGAAATTTAATTCTTGCAGATCCGGGGTCGAGAATAAACACAATAATGGAAGAAATAGAAGTTTCAGTTCCCCCCTATCTTGATCAGGAGGAAGTTAGTATCATTTTTGCTAATTATAATATTGTTTCCCTACCCGTAGTAGATGAAAATCAGAAACTTTTAGGAAGAATAACTTCTGACGATATTATCGATGTTATAACTGAAGAGGCTGAAGAAGATATATATTCTTTAGCCGGTGTGGGTGAATATAACCACCCGATATATTCTAGCTTCTTTTCTAAGACCAGATCAAGACTACCGTGGCTTTTGATAACCCTTCTGGGTGAAATTGTTATAGCCTTTATAATCTCAATATATTTCAGTGGAACCTTGGAAAATTTTATACTACTCGCAGCGTTTATGCCCGCAGTTATGGCCACTGGTGGTAGTGTTGGAATTCAAACATCTGCAATAATCATTAGAGCACTTGGAATGGGGACTATTAATACATCTCAAGCAGTTAAAGTTATATTCTCTGAACTTAAATTATCTTTAGTTCTAGGGGCAATATGTGGCCTTATTGCAGGACTATCGGGATTCTATATTAATGGAGATGCTCAATATGGATTTAAATTCTTCACAGTTATATTCTTTTCTTTATCTTTAGCTTCTGTTATGTCTGCAATCTTTGGCGCTGCCTTTCCATTAATACTTAATAAGCTTAAAATGGATCCTGCAAATGGTTCTGGGCCTTTTGTAACAATGGCAAACGATATGTTCTCTGCAATATCATACCTATTTATAGCTTTGTTGATTATATAAAATGAATATAGAAGATAGAGGATTTATATTAAAAAAAATAGAATATGGTGATTATGATTTTATAATGACTATTTATACTGAGAAATTTGGAAAAACTTCTACTATAGCTAAAAATGCCAGAAAAAGTAAGAAAAGGTTCTTAGGTAAGCTTGAACCATTCAATCTTATTAATTTTACTTTTATGAACAATGGTGCTAGTGAATCAACAAAGATGTTAAACGAAGCAGGCTCAAGCTCTGACTACAACAATACAGATTTAGATAAAGATGTAATAATTCTTTGCTCTTTAGTTAACGAATATATAGATGCCTTTGAAATAAATCATGTCCAAAATAATAGTACATTCTTAATTATGGAAAACTTTTTCTCCCAGATTAGCAAAGGAAACTTGATAAATATTCTTGATTCTGTTCTTAAATTCCAAGTAGGATATCTCACAAGCCAAGGGTTAAAGCCCACACCCGAAGAACTAACGAAAATAAATGGTAAGAAAATTAGCTTATCCAAGGATGAAATTCAAAAAGATATAGGCTCAAGAATTAAACTAATAAAAATAATTGCAAAATTTAGTCAGTTCCACTCTGGAAAAAAGCTCAATTCTATTCAATACTTAGACTTATTATGATTAAGGTTAAAGGATTTAAATTTTCAGGTATCTCAATTGGACTAAAAAAGTCCGGTAAAAAAGACTTAGGTTTAATATTTTCCGAAAAGCCATGTAAAGCTCATGCAGTATTCACAAAGAATAAGGTTTTGGCAGCACCTATAATAGTTGGTAAAAAAATAATAAAAAAGAATAATATACACTCAATAATTGTTAATAGCGGTAGTGCTAATGCATGTACTGGCAAAGAAGGTATTTTAGCTACAAATAAAGTACTCAAAGAACTGTCTTTAAACACGAACATGGACGCTTACAACTTTTTTCCTTCTTCGACTGGAATGATTGGCCAACAATTAGACTATCAACTAATCAATAAAAATATTCCTAAATTAATAAAAAGACTTAAAGGTACCTCAATAAAGGATTTCGCAAATGCCATTACGACTACAGATAGATTTACAAAAGTCTCTCATAAAAAATTAAGAATTGGAAGAAATAATTATAATTTTCTAGCAGTCGCAAAAGGTGCTGGAATGATCCATCCTAATATGGCTACCATGCTTTGTTTCTTTCTCACTGATTTAGATTTTGAGATAAAATTATTTAGAAAGATTATTAATAATGCCACCGATATGTCTTTTAACTCTATTAGTGTCGACGGAGATATGTCAACCAACGATACCGTCATCGGATTATCAAATGGTACGGGTGGTGACGAAATTATAACAAATAAAAGTAAAACTCTTTCAACTATATCTAATACTATTAATGGTATGTTTCTTGATTTAGCTTCTTTAATAGTTAAAGATGCAGAAGGTGGTACGAAATTCTGCAAAATTAATGTACATGGTGCTAAATCTAAAAAAAGTGCTAAGCTTGTAGCTAGAAAAATCTCGAACTCTCTATTATTTAAAACTGCACTGTTTGGCTCGGACCCAAATTGGGGAAGAATAATTGCGGCTATCGGTTCTTCAGATGTAGCCTATATTAACCAAAACAAAATAGATATCAGCATAGGTGGTCATTTGCTAGTTAAAGGCGGTCTTGAATATAGTAAATCAAAAATTGCTGACAAATTAATGAAGAAGAAAGAAGTGGAGATTAATATAAATCTTAATTCTGGTAAACATTCTTCTTATATGCTCACAAATGATATTGGAATTAATTATGTGAAGTTCAATTCATACTACACAACATAAATATTCTAATATTAGTTGTCGAAGTTTAAGTTCTATAACTTTTTGGGGTGGAAGACGGGATTCGAACCCGCGACCCCCGGAACCACAAACCGGTGCTCTAACCAACTGAGCTACATCCACCATGTAAATTTACGCCAGGAGGGATTCGAACCCCCGACCTAAGCATTAGAAGTGCTTTGCTCTATCCAGCTGAGCTACTGGCGCTCAATTAAATCGGGGTGAGAGGGCTCGAACCTCCGACCCCCTGTTCCCAAAACAGGTGCGCTACCAACTGCGCCACACCCCGATTTAAAAAATAGATTATACGATGAAATATAAAAACAACAAGAAAACTAATTTTTAAAGAAATTTTCATTCAACCTAAAAATACCATGGTACTGACCTTTTTTCTCTATCAAATCAGCATGAGTACCCTTTTCGATAATTTTTCCATCTTTTAAAAGTATTATTATATCATCATCCTTAATTAAATTTAATCTATGCGCTATTACAATAGAAGTTTTATCCTCAATATTTCTTAGATAATCCTTAACATCTCTTTCGAGGTCTAAATCTAAGTTAGAGGTGGCTTCGTCCAGCACTATCAATTGAAACGGTCTACCCATCATCATCTTTATATTCTGAATTTGTTTTTCACCAATTGACTTCAATTCTTTAATATTATGAAAATCATTCTTATCCGGGACATTGTTGAACAATGGAGTATCTTGCATTATTACTGAAAAATTACTCCTTATACTTTCTATACTGAAAGCCTGCAACGGTGAGTCGTCAATTAAAATCTCTCCTCTTTGTGGCTTATAAAAACCCAACAGTAGATTCAATATTGTTGTTTTTCCTGAACCTGTTGAACCAATTAAGACAAAAGATTCCCCATTTTTAATCTCTAAATTAAAATCTTCTAGAACCCAGTTATCTTCTTCATATGAGAACCAAACGTTCTTAAACACAATAGATTTAAAGTTACCATTAAAAATTTTCTTTCCGTTCATCTCACTGCTAACATTTACAATGTTGAATAAATTCTCACTTGCCGCTAAAGCAGATTGTAAAATATTATATTTATCAGCCAAATCTAATATTGGTTTAAACATCATTCTAAGATAAAAAAGTACGGCTAATAATTCACCTATAGTCATAGCTGACTCAATAACTTGATGTGAGCCTACCCATATTATTACTCCTGCGGTAAAGACTGTGGTAAATTCCACAAAAGGTCTAAACATTGCAAAGGTATACATCTGGTCCAAGTTGGCTTTATAATTGCTATCGCTATAGAATGAAAATCTTTTATAATTCAAGTCTTCTTTGTTGTACATTTTTAGTAATGTAATAGCTCTAATAGACTCGTTAATAAAAGAGTTAAGCTGTGCAATACTTTTTCTCAGTTTTGTATAAACTTTTCTTAACTTTACTCTATATAATAAGGCAAGGAATATAACAAAAATGTTTATTCCTAATATTATTATTCCTAAGAATGGATTGAAAGATATGATTAAGAACAAGACCCCCACAACTACAAGAAGATCTTTTGTAAATTGTACCAAGACGTTTGTATAGAATTCGTTTAGCGCATTTATGTCATTTGTAACTCTAGTTGTGATTCGTCCAACGTCGTTGGAATCAAAGTATGATTGAGGAAGCTTAAGTATATGACGAAAGAGTGACTGTCTTATATTAAACATGATTTTTTGTCCTGAGATATTTAATATATAACTAAATAAAGAGCTAAAAATAAAAATAACAGCAATAAAAAAGAGAATACTGTATGCGTTGGATTTAATTATATCTTGGGTTATTCCACCAGACAAAATTCCATCAATAACTTCTTTAATTTTGTATGGTATCAACAATTCAAAGTAAGCTACGATAATCATTGAAGCAAAAGCCAATAAGAGCCAAGATACATATGGCTTGGCAAACCGAACAAGCCAAACAGTAATACTTCTATCTTTATCCATGAGGAGACACTCTCTGCTTGGGTAGAATTTTCTGCACATTCATAAGATCTAGAAATAAACTACTATTTTTTATTAAGCTCTCAGCATTCCCTGCCTCTACTATTGAACCCTTATCTAAAACTAAAATGTTATCCAGACTATATACTGTTGAGATTCTCGATGAGACTATTATTAGAATTTTATCTTTATAGTGAGATTTAATATTTTTAATAATATTAAGCTCAGTCTCTACATCCAAGGAAGATAATGTGTCATCGATGATGAGGACTTGGGGTCTTTGATAAATAGCCCTTGCAATAGAGAGTCTTTGTCGTTGTCCTCCGGAAAGAGACAATCCTCTCTCTCCTACAATTGTATCTAGGCCATCGGGCATTTCTTCAATATCCCTCAAAAACCTAGAAACTCCTAATGAAATTAGCCCCCTCTTTGTATCAAAATTCTCACTAAAAAAACTTAGGTTATCTCTTATTGTTCCCGAAAATATTATTGGTTCCTGAGGGACATATAATATCTTTGATCTTATAGAAGATTTATTTATTAAATTAATATCTATATGATTTATAAATAAGTTGTCTGCCTTGTTAAACTTTAGCATAAGACTAGTTAAAGATGTTTTACCTGAGGCAGTTTTTCCTGTTATACCTAGGGTCGTTCCCTTATCGGCTTTGAAAGCTATGTCTTCCAAAAAAGGTTCATCATTATAAGAAAAGTTAAGACCTCTAAATTCAATACTTTCAATATCTTCAATGGATTTCAATGATTCCTCATCTAACTCTTCTTCTTGTTTCATCACTTCATTAACTCTTTCTAGAGAAACATTCCCTCTTTTTAGCCAATCGACGGCTAGGCCCATTGCTATTACAGGCCAGCTAAGCATTGTCAAATACAACATGAGAGTTGAGAATTCACCTAAACTAATTCTCTTGATTAAAACAAGATTGCTACCGAATAATATTAGTACGAATATCGAAATGCTAGTAAAAAAAGTTACCAAGGGTTGGTATCCTGCCCAGAGCTTTATTAAGTTCATATTTTTAGACTCATAATCCTTACTTCTTAGATGAAATCTTTTAATCTGGCTACTTTCATCATTAAGAGCTTTAATAGCTTTAATTGAATAAATAATCTTTCTTGCCTCTTCTGTAAGTTCAGAGAAAGACCTCTGAACATTTAAAAATAAACTTTCTATCTTTTGACCATATTTCACTATCAAGAATGAAACTAAGACGAAAGGGATAGCCGCATAAAGAGTGAATTCAACCGATATAGAAAACATTGAAGCCAAAATAAATAGTAGCAGGAGTATTCCATCATACGCTACAACAATCCCAAAACCGCAAGCCATTTTTATTTGCTCAATATCATTTACCCCTCTAGCCATTAAATCACCGGCATTATTTTTATTAAAAAAAGACATCGGTAAGATTTGGAGCTTATAGAAGTATTTGTCTCTGAGATCTTTCTCAATCTTCCTAGACGTACCAAGCAGAAAAAATCTCCATACAAATCTAAACAAAGCCATCAAGATTCCACAAAGAATGAGATAAAAAGCGGATTTATTGATAAAATCAGAAGAATTATAGTTAGATTCTGACAATTGAGTAATTACGCTGCCAATAATCTGTGGCACCATTAATTGCAATGCATCTACCGCAGTTAGACCCATTAAGCCAAAGAATATTTGCTTCTTATGACTTTTAAATAAGTTAACTATTGAATTACTTTTCATAATATTTCAAAAAAAAAAACTAT
>Ga0233427_10003887_pt1 | contig 12745 bp, 8 predicted proteins | sample SI_118_April2016_5_FD_179885 | JGI IMG/M metagenome (GOLD analysis project Ga0233427, IMG submission 179885) | Seawater microbial communities from Saanich Inlet, British Columbia, Canada - SI_118_April2016_100_MG | ecosystem: Environmental > Aquatic > Marine > Inlet | place: Canada: British...
TGTAAATCCAGTACGTGATAAAGAAACAATTGATTTTGAATTGCAAATAAAAGATTTGGAAGTAATTGAAAAGAAGAAAGAGAAACACATCAAGATTGCAAAATCAGGAAATAAGGACGCTCAGAAGATTGTTGCAAGTTTAGAAAAATATATCACTCATTTGGAAAGCGGTCAGTCTGCAAGGTCGTTAGATGTAACAGAGTGTGATTTGGAATCCGTTTTCGATTTACAGTTATTAACTGCAAAGCCAATATTATATGTTTGTAATGTAGATGAAAGCACAATGAAATATGGAAACAAACATGTAGATGCAGTAAGGGAAGCCGTAAAAGATGAAGATGCGGAAATATTACTAATTGCAACTGCAATAGAATCAGAAATAGCAGAGTTGGAAGATTTTGAAGAACAACAAATGTTTTTAGAAGAAATGGGATTAGAAAAACCTGGGGTTCACCATTTGATAAAAGCAACATATAGATTATTAAATCTGCAAACTTATTTCACTGCAGGTGTACAAGAGGTTAGGGCTTGGACCATTACCAAAGGGATGAAAGCTCCTCAAGCAGCTGGGGTTATTCATACCGATTTTGAAAAAGGTTTTATCCGTGCAGAAGTTATTTCTTACAATGATTTTTCTACTTTGGAATCGGAAATTTCATGTAAAGAAGCAGGTAAAATGAAGGTTCAAGGTAAGGACTATATTGTTGAAGATGGAGATGTAATGCATTTCCTTTTCAATGTGTAGTTAATAACATTGTTGAAAACCTAATCAGATTTTCTACTTTAAAATTTTACAGATTTTTATATTTGCTATTCTATCTGAAAACGGTAGAAATAATTATTAAAAATTTTAAATGTCAGCAGAAGAATATACGGAAGATAGTATACGTTCCTTAGATTGGAAAGATCATATTCGCCTCCGTCCTGGGATGTATATTGGAAAGATGGGAAATGGTAAATCTCCTGATGATGGAATATACATATTGATAAAAGAAGTGATTGATAACTCCATAGATGAGTACGTAATGGGGAATGGCAAAACCATTGAGGTCTCCGTAAAAAATAACAAAATATCTGTCAGAGATTTTGGTAGAGGAATTCCACTTGGGAAAGTAATTGATTGCGTTTCCAAAATAAATACGGGAGCAAAATACGATTCTAAAGTATTTAAAAAAACTGTAGGGTTAAATGGGGTAGGGACAAAAGCGGCAAATGCACTTTCATCTTATTTTTGTATTCGTTCAATTCGAGATGGAAAAAGTAAATTTGTAGAGTTTGATCAAGGAAATATTATAAATGATGAGCCAATACAAGAAAATACATCCAGAAAAGGAACAAGAGTAACATTTGTTCCTGATGAAGAGTTATTTGGAAAATATACTTTCTTGAATGAGTATATTGAAAAAATGATGTGGAATTATTGTTATTTGAATACAGGATTAACAATACTTTATAATGGTGAAAAATTCTATTCTGAAAAAGGATTATACGATTTACTTGATCAGAACACTGAAGCTGAAATGTTGTATCCAATTATTCATTTGAAGGGAGAGGATATTGAGGTTGCAATAACACATTGTAAAAACCAATATTCCGAGCAATACTATTCTTTTGTAAACGGACAACACACTGTTCAGGGAGGTACTCATCAATCTGCATTTCGTGAAGCAATTGTAAAAACAATAAGGGAATATTTCGGAAAGAATTATGAGGCGTCAGATGTAAGACAAGCGGTAAATGCAGCTATCAGTATTAAAGTTATTGAGCCAATATTTGAGTCTCAAACCAAAACAAAATTGGGTTCTACCGAAATGGAACCGGAAGGAGTCTCTGTTCGTGGTTTTATCAACGATTTCCTGAAAACTGAACTGGATAATTATTTACACAGAAATACGGATGTAGCAGAAATAATTCAAAAGAAGATTCAGCAAGCTGAATATGAGAGAAAAGCAATGGCAGGGGTGAAGAAACTTGCTAAGGAAAGAGCTAAGAAAGCCAATCTTCATAATAAAAAATTAAGGGATTGCAGAATTCATTATAACGACCAGAAAAAAGAAGAAAGAACCGAAACTACAATTTTTATAACTGAAGGAGATTCAGCATCAGGATCTATTACGAAAACCAGAGATATTAAAACTCAAGCTGTTTTTTCATTAAGAGGGAAGCCTTTAAATTCTTTCGGATTGAGTAAGAAAGTGGTGTACGAAAATGAAGAGTTTAACCTTTTACAATCAGCCTTAAATATTGAACAAGGAATTGATGAATTAAGGTACAATAAAATAGTAATTGCAACAGATGCGGATGTAGATGGTATGCACATTCGTTTGTTGCTGATTACATTCTTTTTGCAGTTTTTCCCGGAATTAGTAAAAGAAGGACATGTATATGTTTTGGAAACTCCATTGTTTAGAGTACGTAATAAAAAAGAAACCTTCTATTGTTATTCGGATAAAGAAAGAAAAGAGGCTAAAGAAAAAGTAGGGAAGAACCCGGAAATAACTAGGTTTAAGGGATTGGGTGAAATATCTCCAAATGAGTTTAAACATTTTATAGGAAAGGATATAAGGTTGGAACCAGTAATTTTAGGTAAAGAATCCAAAATACAAGAAATATTAACTTTCTTTATGGGTAAAAATACTCCAGAAAGACAAAAGTTTATAATTAATAACTTGAGAGTAGAAGAGGAAGTAGAAAGATAATGGAATCAATTAGATTAAGTAATAGAAAGAAAGCATATTTACTTACCATTTTGGTAGTTGTATTTTTGGTAATTATAATGTTTTTACCAGCTATATTAATTTATTACTTTGAATATAGTCAAATAAGCAAGAATTTAACAAAGTTTAGTGGTTTACCATATCTGATTGTGTTTTGCTTGTTGTATTTTATTAAAACAGGAGTTTATTACTATAAAATGAAATTTGAATCATCAACTTTTTCTATGTCATCAAAAAGAACTATTTCCGGATATTTTGGTGGTAAACATCATACTATTGAAATAACAAATGAAATGTTGTGTGGCTATCAATTTTTTGATAATATTTATTCATTTAATTGTCAGCTACTTTTACAAATGAAAAAAGCAAATGGTAAAAGGAGCTCAATTAGGATTCCTTTATCTTTAGTAAGTAAAAAAGGAAAGAAACAATTGTCGGCTATACTTTCCAATATAATTGAGGACAATAATAAATAGATGTCAGAAGAGTTAGAAATAGAAGAAAATAATGATGATTCACAAAATGTGATTCATGTTTCAGGGATGTATAAGAATTGGTTTCTGGACTATGCTTCTTATGTTATTTTGGAGCGTTCAGTTCCTTATATGCAGGATGGTTTAAAGCCTGTTCAAAGAAGGATTTTACATTCTTTAAAACAATTGGATGATGGAAGGTACCATAAGGTAGCAAATATTATTGGACATACCATGAAATATCATCCTCATGGAGATACTTCCATTGGAGATGCAATGGTTCAGATAGGGAATAAAAATTTACTATTGGACATGCAAGGAAATTGGGGGAATACCGCTACTGGTGACAGGGCAGCAGCCTCTAGATATATTGAGGTACGGCTTACAAAATTTGCTTTGGATGTGGTTTTTAACAGTAAAATTACAAAATGGATTTCTTCTTATGACGGTAGAGGTCAGGAACCAGTTACACTTCCTGTTAAGTTTCCTCTTTTATTGGCTCATGGAGTAGAAGGTATTGCTGTTGGGCTTTCTACTAAAATATTACCACATAATTTTAATGAACTAATTGATGCTTCCATTAAAGTATTGAAAGGAGTGAAACCTAAAATAGTTCCTGATTTTCAATCGGGAGGAATGGCAGATTTTACAAATTATAATGATGGAATAAGAGGGGGTAAGGTTAGGGTAAGAGCTAAGATTTCTCAGATTGATAAAACTACTTTACATATTACAGAGATTCCTTTTTCTACAACTACTACAACTTTAATTAATTCCATACTTAAGGCAAACGAAAAAGGTAAAATTAAGATTAAGAAAGTAGAGGATAATACATCCGAAAATGTAGAAATTGCAATTTCATTACCTTCAGGAATCTCTCCAGACAAAACAATTGATGCGTTGTATAGTTTTACTGATTGCGAACTTTCAATCTCGCCACTTGCTTGTGTGATTGATGAAGATACTCCTCAATTTATTGGAGTTTCAGAAATGTTACAAAATTCTACAAATCATACTCTTGATTTATTGAAACAAGAGTTGGAAATAAACTTGGAAGAATTACAAGAGAAATGGCATTTTGCATCTTTAGAGAGAATTTTCATTGAAAATAGAATTTACCATAAAATTGAAGAATTAGATGATTGGGATTTGGTTATTTCTACTATTCATAAAGGATTGAAACCCTTTACTACTCACTTATTGAGGGAAGTTACTGATGAGGATGTGTTGCGACTTACGGAAATAAAAATTAAAAAAATCACCAAGTTCGACTTGAACAAAGCAGAAGAGGAACTTCTGAAATTAGAAGAAAGAATAAAAGAAATAAAAAATAGTTTGGATAATTTGGTGGACTATGCCATAAATTATTTTAAAGAGTTAAAAAAGAAATATGGTAAAGGAAAAGAACGGAAAACTGAGATTAAAACTTTCGAGAATATAGTTGCGACAAAAGTAGTGGTAGCCAACAAAAAATTATATGTAAACAGAGAAGAAGGTTTTATTGGGACTACTTTACGAAAAGATGAATTTGTTTGCGATTGTTCGGATATTGATGAAGTAATTGCTTTTAAAAAGGATGGTTCTTTCATGGTTGCAAAAGTAGATTCTAAAGTTTTTATGGGAAAAGATATTATCCATTGTGCTGTGTTTAAAAAGAAGGACGGCAGAACAGTTTACAATATGATTTACAAAGATGGAAGCAAAGGAGTGAATTATATTAAAAGATTTTCAGTAACCGGAGTTAGCAGAAATAAAGATTATAGTTTAACCAAAACTGATAAAGGAAGTAAAGTACTTTATTTTACAGCAAATCCGAACGGACAGGCCGAGATAGTTACTATAAATTTGAGGGCATTACAAAAACTTAAAAAGTTAAAATTTGACTTTGACTTTTCGGAACTTACAATAAAAGGAAGAAGTTCAGGAGGCAATATTTTAAGCAAAAATCCTATTAAAAATATTGCATTAAAATCTGAAGGAGTATCTACACTTTCTGCTAGAAAAATTTGGTTTGACACTACTGTACAAAGATTAAATGTTGACGGAAGAGGAGAGTTATTAGGAGAGTTTAATGCAGGAGAAAAACTCCTTACCATTAATCAGAAAGGAGAGTTGCAATTAATTGGAACGGAACTGACAACTCATTTTGATGAGGACATGATTGTATTGGAGAAATATGATCCAAAAAAACCAATTTCTGCAATTTATTTTGATGGAGGGAAACAATCTTATTTTGTGAAAAGATTCTTGGCAGAAGAAACAGATAGTAAATACTCTATAATTACTGATCATAAAGATTCTGTATTGGAAATTGTTTCTACCGATTGGTTGCCAGTAGTAGAAATAGTCTTTGTAAAAGAAAAAGGAAAAGACAGAAAAGAAGAAAAGATAAATCTGGAAGAGTTTATTAATGTAAAAGGAACAAAAGCACTTGGGAATAAACTGACAAATAAAAAGGTGAAAGAAATAAATACTTTAGAACCATTGGAATACATTGTTCCAGAAGATGAGATAATTGAATTGGAGGGTGAAGTTATTGAAGTAGAAGAAGAAAAGAATGATGAGGTAAAATCAAATATTTCAGATGAAGGGTCTCAGCAAATCACCTTGGAACTTTAGTTGAACAAATAAGATTATTTATTAATTCAATTTCTGATAAAATACACAATTATATATTAAATTAGCCAAAAATTAAAAACATGATAAAAAAAATATTAGTTGCACTAATTTGCTTTCCACTTTTAGTAAACTCACAAAGTAATTATAATCTTTCTTTAGTTGGATCTTATAATTGGGATGGAGAGACTTACGATAGTGAAGGTTCAGATATTTGGGGTTGGAAAAACCCAACAACTGGAATAGAATATGCTTTAGTAGGGCTTAATTCAGGATTTTCTGTTGTAGATTTATCTTCCCCTCAGAATCCAACAGAAGCTTTCTTTATTTCTGGTGTAAATTCCACATGGAGAGATATTAAAACTTGGGGAAATCACGCTTATGTAATTACTGAAGGAGGTGGAGGTTTATTAATTGTTGATTTAACTGATTTAACAGGACAAACACATACTTATTATACTGGAAGTTATAATTCTGCACATAATATCTATATAGATGAGAATGGTGTCGCATATATATTTGGATCTGATATAGGTAACGGAGGAGCATTATTTCTTGATGTTGCAACTAATCCTATGAGTCCTGTATATTTAGGAGAATGGGATGATTATTATATTCATGATGGTATGGCTAGAGGAGATACTATGTGGGCTGGATGTATTTATGAAGGAGAATTTTATGCTGTGGATGTTTCTGATAAAACAAATCCACAAACATTAGGACATCATTCAACTCCGAATCAATTTACACATAATGCTTGGGTTTCAGATGATGGAGATTATGTTTTTACTACGGATGAACAGTCAGATTCTTATATTGGAGCTTATGATATATCTGATATGATTAATATTCAAGAAGTTGATAGAATTCAATCAAACCCTGGATCGAACTCTATACCTCATAACACACATGTTGATGGTAATTTTTTAGTAACTTCATGGTATAGAGATGGAACAATAGTACATGATGCAACATATCCTAATAATTTAATTCAAGTAGCATATTATGATTCATATTCTGGCAGTGGTAATGGTTTTGATGGATGTTGGGGAACTTATCCTTTTCTTCCTTCAGGATTAATAATTTCTACTGATATTAATTCTGCTTCTAATGGTAATGGTCAGTTACTTGTTTTTGAAAGAAGCTTTTCTCAGGCATCTTACTTAGAGGGAAATGTAACTGATGCAAATACATCATCTCCTTTAATTGGTGTTAATGTAGAGATTCTAAATACGGTCATTCCCAATCTATCAACTACTAATCTTTCTGGAGATTATGTTTCTGGTACTGCAGATCCTACCACTTATGATATTGTTTTTTCTAAAGCTGGTTATTTGCCTGATACAATTTCTGCAAATCTTGTTGCAGGAGTAGTAACTGTAGTAGATGCTCAGCTTGTGCCATTAGCTTCTTTTACTGCTACTGGTATGGTTATTGATATTAATGGTACTGGTATTCCTAATGCAGAAATATTAATTTATAATAATGATTTTAATTACACCTTTACTTCTGATAATAATGGTGATTTTAGTATTAATACTATGTTTGAAGGAAGTTATGAAGTAATTGCAGGACAATGGGGATATGTTACTTCATGCGATAATGAATATATTGATGGAACAAATAATATAGTTATTACTTTAACTGAGGGTTATTATGATGATTTTACTTTTGATTTTGGATGGAATATAAGTGGAGGTATTACAACTTCTGATCCTGGTAGATGGGAGAGAGGAGATCCTGAAGGGACATCTTCTCAAGGATTAGATTATAATCCTGAGAATGATATTAATTCAGACTGTTTTGAACATGCTTATGTAACTGGCTTAGATGCAGGAGGACAAGTTGGAAGTAATGATGTTGATGATTTTAATACTATCTTAACTTCTCCTGTATTTGATTTGTCAAATTCTAATCAACACTATTTGTCCTATCATTCTTGGTTCTCCAATGGAGGAGGTGGATGGGGAGGTGGTTCTCCTGCTGATGATTCGTTAACTGTTAGTATTACAAATGGAAGTACTACTGTAGTATTGGAGACAATGACATCAAATTCTCCCGATATGGGACAATGGAATTTTAGGAACTTTGAATTAACACAATATATACCACTTACTGCTAATATGCAAGTGATTGTAGAGACTGCAGATTGGGATGCATTAGGAGGTCATTGGGTTGAAGGTGGTTTTGATAAATTCCAAATTACATCTTTTCCACCAACTGCAATTGATGAAATAATTTCAGAAAATAAGAGAACTTTAATTAAGATAGTTGATGTTTTAGGTAGAGAAGTAAATCCTACAGAAAACATTACTCTATTTTATATTTATGATGATGGGAGTGTGGAGAAGAAAATAATTATTGAATAATGAGAAAGTTAATTTTCATATTAACTTTAATTCCATTATTTATTTTTTCTCAACAAACAAAGGATGTTCTTTTTGTAGGGAATTCCTACACTTTTTATAATGATTTACCAGAAATGGTTAAACAAATAGCACTGAGCTTTGGGGATACTTTAAATTATGAAAGTTCAACTCCTGGAGGAGCTTCTTTTGGTATGCATGCTACAAATACTACAACTATATCCAAAATAAATCAGCAAGTATGGGATTATGTGGTTTTGCAAGCCCAATCTCAGGAGCCATCTCTTTCAACAAATTATGTAAATACAAATGTTTACCCTGCCGTGCAATCACTAATTGATATTATTGAAAATAATTCCACTTGTATAGATCCAATGTTTTTTATGACTTGGGGAAGAAAGTATGGGGATGCTTCTAATTGTGCACCTTGGCCTCCAGTTTGTACTTATTTAGGAATGCAACAGCAACTTAGATTACGATATTTGGACTTTAGTTTTACTCATGATGCATCTTGTTCTCCTGTGGGAATGGCATGGAAAGAATCTATCTCACAAGATTCAACATTAAATCTGTATTCTCCTGACAATAGTCATCCTTCTGTATATGGTACTTATTTGTCGGCTTGTACTTTTTATGCTTCTATTTTTAAGAATAGTCCTCTAGGTACTACTTATATTCCAAATGGTATAGATACTGTAACGGCTTCTTTTTTGCAGGATATTGCATCTAATACGGTTTTAGATAGTTTATCAATTTGGAATATATTTAATGCCGATTTTACTTATAATCAAATAGGGGATAGTGTAAGTTTTATGAACCTATCTTCCAATTATGAAAGTGTAGTATGGGATTTTGGAGATGGACAAGTATCTATTGATGAAAATCCTTTGCATACTTATGATTTCCCAGGAACTTATACGGTTACTCTATCTGTTTTTACAAATGACTCTTGTGTATCGGAAACTGTTAGCTCTGAGATAAACTTAAGTTTCTCTACTTCCATTCCTACAATTAATGTAGAAAAGAAAATAATTAGAATCACAGATATTTTAGGTAGAAAAACTCTTTTTAAAAAGAATACATTACTTTATTATTTATTCGATAATGGGGAAGTTGAAAAGAAAATTGTTATTGAATAAGCTCTACTAGAATCTTATTGCTATTTTTGCAGAATAATAATAGCCAAATGAGTAATTTTTCAGAAATAAACTTAAGCAATCAATTACAAAATGCAATTTCCGATTTAGGATTTGAAAAACAAACACCTATACAGGAGGAAACTTTTTCTAAAATACTAGGAGGTAAAGATTTAGTAGGTATAGCGCAAACTGGTACAGGTAAAACCATAGCTTACTGTTTACCCCTTTTACAAGAATTAAGCTATTCCAATCAGAATAATCCAAGAGTTTTAATTTTAGTTCCTACCAGAGAGTTAGTGGCCCAAGTTGTAGAAACTCTCAAGGGTTTGACCGAGTATATTACATGCAGAATTATTGGTGTTTATGGTGGTACTAACATGAATACCCAGAAAATAATGTTGCAAGATGGAGCAGATGTAATAGTGGCTACTCCTGGTAGATTATACGATTTGGCACTTTGTAGAGCTTTGCAATTAAAAGGAGTTAAGAAATTAGTGATTGATGAGGTAGATGTAATGTTAGATTTAGGATTCCGTCATCAACTGATAAATATTTTTGAGTTACTTCCTGAAAAAAGACAAAATGTAATGTTTTCTGCAACCATGACGGAAGAAGTAGAGTTACTGATTAACTCTTATTTTAGTAGAGCAGAAACAATACAGATTGCATTGAGTGGTACTCCTTTGGATAATATATCTCAAACTAAATATGCGGTACCTAATTACTACACAAAAGTAAATTTATTGTCTTATTTATTAAAAGATAAAGAGGAGATGAAAAAGGTTTTGGTTTTTGTTTCTTCTAAGAAAATTGCAGATAAATTATTTGAAGCTTTAGAGGAGTTTTTTGTGAAGGACATAGCGGTTATACATTCTAATAAATCACAAAATTATAGGTTTAGATCTATAAAGAAATATGATGAAGGGACTTGTAGAATACTTGTTGCAACCGACATTGTTGCTAGGGGATTGGATTTGGACAAGATATCACATGTTATCAATTTTGATACTCCTATTTACCCAGAAAACTACATGCACCGGATTGGTAGAACAGGGAGAGCGGAAGAAGAAGGGAAATCTATTTTGTTTTTCACAGAGAGAGAGGAGAAAAATAAAGAATATATAGAAGATTTAATGAATGTTGTTATCCCAGAATTAAAAATACCTGAAGCAGTGGAAGTAACACAACAACTCACAGAAGAAGAACATAAAGCAAATGGTAAAAACTTTTATCGAAATGTAAAAAAGGTAGAAGTAGGAGCTTCTTTTCATGATAAAAAAGAGAAAAACCTAAAGGTAAATGATAGGGATAAATGGAGAAAAGAGAGAAGAGTAAAATACAAAAAACCAAAAACAAGAGGGGATATAGGAGTAAACAGAAGAAGGAAATAATTTACTGCCTTTAGCGAAATTAAAATTATGAAACGAATACTATTTATCTTAGCAACATTACTTTCTACAATATCATTTTCACAAATTAACTTTAGTGCAGAAACAATAATAAGTAACGATACTATGGGTTACGGAAGACCCAGAATGGCGATAACTGCAAACGATATCCCTGTAGTTATTTGGTTTAAAGAAGGGTCAAATCAATCTATAAAAATAAGTAGAGGAACTGGAGGTGGAACTTTTTCAATTCCCACGGATGTGGTAAGTCCTGATTTGGATCCTACAGGATTTATTGGCCCAGAAATTGCCGCTAAAGGAGATACGATTTACATTACCTTTATATGTGGAGCTTATAGTAATGACGCTATTATGATAAAAAAATCCTTTGATGGAGGACTTACTTTTTCCGATACTGTTAGGGTTTCTCCTAACGATAATAGTTTTAAATATACCATGCCAAATGTTGCGGTAAAGGATGATGGAAACCCTATAGTTACTTATATGCAATCTTCATCTACCTGGACTGATTGGGAGCAAATGGTAAATATTTCTACAGATTATGGAACTACATTTTTGGGTGGAGTAGATGCTTCTGCTATTTCTCCAGGTGAGCCCTGCGATTGTTGTAAATCAACTATTGTAACACAAGGAAATAATGTCTATTTACTTTTCAGAAATGATGTTAGTAATGTACGAAATACTTATGTTTCCAAATCTACTGATGGGGGACTTACTTTTACTTCATATCAGGATTTGGACGATTTGAATTGGAGTATTCCTTCTTGTCCTACATCCTCTCCAAATGGGGTGATAAATGGTGATTCTATTTTGGTAGCAAGTAGAAGTGGAGCAACTGGAATACATCAAGTTTATTATACCAATGTGAACTCCTATAATTTGCAAAATGATTATTACCGAACAATTGATGAAATTGGCCCAGGACTGCAAGATAAGGTAGAAGTAGCAGGAAAGGGTAATACATTGGGAATTGTATGGCAAGATAGTAGGAGTGGAAATAACGCTTGTTATTTGTCCTACACAACTGATGGAGCAAGTAATATTGGAGGTTCTATTGAAATGTCGGATTCAAATGCAGTAGGACATAAAATGCTGCCAGATATTGAATATTCCAATGGGAAATTTCATTTTGTTTACAAATACAACAGTGGTCATTCTATTATTTACAAAACACTCGATTTGTCGGGAGTTAACGCTATAAATACTCCAAATAATACAGATAAAACATTACTTAAAACCGCCGATTTATTAGGAAGAGAATGTGTGCCTCAAAAGAACATTCCTTACTTAAATATTTACAAAGATGGAACGGTGGAAAAGAAACTGATAGTAGAATAGATGTTTATCTGTTGAGCTGCTTATTTTCTTAATTAAATTGTTATCCTGACAGGATCTATTCAAAAAGATTCTGAAATAAATTCAGAATGACCTTGTATTTTTTTACTATATTAGCTCTGTGAATAACAAACCAATATATAGTATAGTACAATTGCCAACTCTTTTATTTTCTGTTAGAGTACAGATAAAATAAAGAGCAACTTCCGAGTAGGGAGTTGCTTTTTTTATGTGATAACCGAAAAGCAAATAGAGTAGGCATTATTTAAAATTATGAATTATGAAAAAAATATTAACTTACTAAACATATTTACCGTCCTATTTATAAGCATTTGTTTTAGTTCTTGTGTTTCCATATCAAAGGGGTATGTTACACCAAGTTTTGATTACCAACCAGATAATTTTCATTATATAAAATCAGTTTCGGGTTCTCATGCTGAATCCTATTTTTTAGGAATAGGAGGAGATTTGCATGGAATGGGTTTAAATAATACAGCTCTGACAAATTTAAAGAATAATGCGAATTTAAAAAGTAATCAATGCTTAATAAATGTTTCTTATGATAATAAATCATCATTTTACTTTTTAGGTATTATGGTCAAATAAAGTTTTTATAACAGCTGATGTAATAGAATTTACGGATAAAGATATTAATGAAGTGAAAAATAATACTGAAGTGAAAAATAATAA